>MDTA01100872.1_pt1 | contig 23331 bp, 11 predicted proteins | sample 811151 | NCBI WGS metagenome assembly MDTA01 (sample SAMN05326648, study PRJNA326480) | marine metagenome | isolation source: seawater | place: Indian Ocean: South | collected 2010
ACTGGGTGCATAAATTGCCGTCGTTAGGGTAACATATAATCCTGCCTAAATGAATGATTATGCAGGAATCGACTGTTGTTCCCACCATGCAGGAACATCAAACCAAGCCTCATGAGAAACAGGTCGGTCAATAATTGGCAAGCCAATTACCCCACCATTTACCGTTAGTCCACCTGCTGGATTTGTAGAACAAGGGCTTGACAAATAGTCTTCTCCAGTTTCAGTTAATTCTATTCGAAGAGAATGTCCTGCCGGAATGACAATATCTAGAGGATTAAATTCCATTAGCATGGTATACTGACTGAATGGAGCAGTTGGCTTAGCATCATATCCGCCATCACGATATCTGATATCCATAGTGGCATGACCAAGTCTGAGATTGGTTGTATCATCATACATTGTAGCAAAAATCTGCCCTCCCTGACAGGCTTGGGTTGAAACGTCTAAGTGTAGTGTAGGTAAGCCAGAAACATGAGTCTCATTTTCAAAGACGCCACTAGTAATTGTTACTGAGGAACCCAAACCATTGACAGTTCCACTCGCACCATCCCATTCGCTTGAAATATCTTGAAGTAGCCAAGTCATGTCTTCAGGGGGCCAAGTTTCTTCAACATGCCATCTGCCGTCATTTGTTTGAATTTGTACCATTGGTTCGGGCTCGTCACCGATTCCTTTGAGGTAGTAGTTGAACCATTGATATAATTCTACAGCCCAATCCATCCGCGTCATATTTGGATATGCTTCAAGGCCATAGCCAGATTCTAGTTCACCATGTCTGTCGGGCTGGTCAGGGTAGTTGTGAGCCCATTGACCGGCAATTGCCCGAGCATTAATTCCAGCATCGATCATCATTTGATAAGTCGGGAAGGCGTGATAAGGGTCAACATTCCAATCTTGTAGCCCCCATACAAGGTATACACTTCCTCGATAATTTTCTAGAACATCAGGTAAATGCCTTCTTTCATCCCAGTAGTCATTCCATTCTGCACCACCAAATTCTGCTCCCGCCCATGTTGAAAAAGGATTTAGCGGTCCGATTACATCGTCAGTACACATTCTCATGTCATCTGTACCTAGGTCTGCGGTTGCACCTTCGTATAGTGCATCATACAACATTGCTCTGGTTTCAGAAGAACCATTGCGATAGAACATTTCTTGGACACCTATTGAACCAGAAATAGGGACTATCGTTTTGAGATATTGCGAGGGTTGTTGAGCTGCTTCCCAATTAGTTGTTCCAGCATATGATTTACCCATTAGTCCAACATTGCCATTAGACCATTCTTGTTCGCCCAACCACTCTACTACTGCTTGAATTCCTGTTTGTTCTCCAAGTCCCTTGACATCTTGACAGTGTGTTGATTGTCCAGTGCCGAAAGTTGAAGCCTGGGCTAAGGCATATCCATGCGGTACAAATGTATCATATACCCACTTTCCAACTCCACCATCAGGAACTGTATTCGGGTTAGAATCTTCTCCAACTATGCCTTCTCCACCGAAGTCATAGTATGGGTGAATTGTCATGATTACAGGAATTTTTGTCCCTGGTTCAACATCTGGCAACCAAAGAGCGACATGCATCACAGCAGGTTCAGGAAAACCGGCATCTTGTTCACTTGCTGGAAGGTCAACTTCAATGAAATGTTCAGTATAGTCTGTAACATTATAAGTGCCATTTATCGGAAGTTTTGCTCTAAGTTCATCCATGGGTAAATCCATAGTATGACGTAGATGAAGAGGAGTTTCCCACCATTCGTATTCTTCAAGTTCTTCATTCAAACTGCCAACGATTGCTTCTCCAAAGCTAACTGCTAACAATAAAAAGACAACTGAAACAGCAATAGTCGACAATGCTGAAAAATTTAATTCCCTTCTAGACGAATTTGTGGGTATAATTTCGGCATCTAGAATCTCGCCTTCTAGGAACGATTCTCCGTCTGCCATGAACAGACCAATCATTTCTCTATCATGAGCATGACGCTTTCTTGCACATAATTCATTGATGTGAAACTACTCAGCGCGTCATGCGAGGACGATTTCTAACTGTTGTCGTCCTTATTTTTCTACTTCCAATGCTACTTCCATCAACTATTGCACAACAAGAGCAACCAGAATGGAGATCGATAGGAATAGACCCAGAAACTTGGACCGATGGTCCAGTCGAAGAAGAAACTCCAATGAAAGAGAGTTTTGAAGGTAATGCGATTTTACTAATTGAAGTAACCTATTACAGATCATTAACATCCGATGAATATCAAGGTAGTATTATCATTGAATTATTTGAACAGTGGGCTCCAATAACCACTAGCAATATTATCGAACATGTTGAAATTGGTTTGTATGATGGGATTTTCTTTCACAGAGTAGTTGACGATTTCGTAATCCAGTCTGGAGACCCTGAATGTAAGACAGAAGGGGTTTATCCGATTACGTCTCCACAGTGCAGCAGTGGTGGCACTGGCGAAACCATACCTCTTGAGCACGATGAGAACCTGTCACATGTCGACGGTGCTATGGGCATGGCTAGAGGTGCGGAGGAAGATTCTGGAGATTCTCAATGGTATATCACAGATACTGAACAACATGGTTTAGACCCCGAAAATAGAGACGATGGAGGTTATGCTGTTTTTGGTATCGTTAGAGATGGTATGACATTTGTTCGAGAAATTGCCAGTACTCCAACTGCGACAAATCCACTGAGTGACCAAGGAGTTCAAAATCCAGGGCCTGACTTGCTAGGGCGTCCGATAAGAGAAGTTCGCATTGATTCTATGAGAATGATTGGTGTTTCTGACCCTTATGGGAATATTAATTCAGGTGAATATGAATCTCAATCTTACAATACAATAAGTGACTTTGATACTAAAATATTCATTTCAATCACTTTCATAGTTGCGGTCTTAATCTTCGGAACATTGGTCTATATCACTCAAATAGATCCTCCTAAAACACTTGAAGATGAATCAGAATTAGTTTTAGATGCTGTATTGTTTGATGAAGGAGATGACCCTTTTGATAAGCAAACTGATGTTGTAATTTTTGAAGATGACTCGGTTTGATTAGATATTATAACAAGTGCTTTCAAGTTAGAGAGTTTAGCCAAACTATGCGAAAGGTAGCAGTGACACTTGTTTTGTTACTTTTGCTGAATATATCAATACCTACAGTTGATGCACAACGTAATTCCCCAAATGTGGAAATAAGTACTCAAAAATACGACTGGCTTTCTAACGAGACAGTTTCTATAAGCGTTAAATTATCTAATGCTCCTTTTGGTGTAGATTTATTTGCTAATTGGGAAGTTAGAGATTACAGTAATACAGTGGTATCAAATGGTACTCATGTGTTTCAAGCAACTGGAACACTGACACAATTTAATATTAATTTAAAGCATTTTTTTAGTGGTGAAAATTTCTACTTTTTCTCTGTCGAAATTTTAGATTCATCAAGTAATACAGTTGGTGACGGCGATTATTCGTTTATGGTTTTTCAAAATTCTATAATGCCTCAGAAAAATAATCTACTTGTTTTTGGTGATTCTTTGAGCGATATGGGTAACGCCAAGAACTCGATTTTGAATGTCCCAGATGTGCCGCCATACTGGCAAGGCAGATTTTCAAATGGGCAGGTTTGGATAGAATATGTTTCTCAATCATATGGATTGGCCACGACAATTGGTTCAGGCACCGAACCTGGAGATAATCGGGCTTTTGGTGGTTCTCAAACTGGAGCAGGATTTTCATATTTACTACTTCCAAATGTTGGGACACAAATTTCTAATTATCTAACTAATGTTCAGTCTTCAATACCTGCGAATAATGTTGTTAGTTTATGGGCTGGAGGAAATGATTTCCTTTATGGAACTGCTAATTCTAATACGATAGTAGCAAATATGGAGTCTCACATTAGACAATTAGCAGGTGCAGGAGCAACCGAATTTATCATGCCTAATTTGCCTCCTCTAGAAAAAACCCCAGAAATACTTAGTAGAAGCCAAAATCAACAAAATACAATCGCCGCTGAAGTGGTCTCTTATAATCAAAAATTATTGTCTCTAATCAATAACATCTCAATCGAATTAAATCTCATAATTCACTTCATTGATGCTTGGTCTTTATTCAATGATATTGTAGATAATAGTCTTGCATTAGGTATTACAAATACACAAGAGTCTGCATGTTCAGACTCTGGAACATTACTCCCTCTTCCAATATGTGATAGTTCCTCAACATTAGTTTCAAATCCCGACGAGTATCTTTTCTTTGACAAAGCTCATCCAACTAGAGTCATGCATAAATTCATTTCATATTTTGCTATTCAATCTATTGGATATGCAGAAACAGATGGTGATGGAGTAATCGATAATTACGATTTATGTCCTTGGACCGAAGAGGGCAAAGCAGTAGATTTAGCGGGTTGTTCATGGGAACAATTAGATGATGATGAAGACGGTGTAGTTAATGGAAATGATCTGTGCCCATCAACTTCAATAAATTCAATTGTTGATGATAATGGATGTTCGGCTGAACAGAGAGATAGTGATGGGGACGGGTTGAATGACGCAATTGATCCATGCCCATTTAGTGAATTATTGAATGACCATGACTCAGATGGATGTACAGATGATATTGACCTTGATGATGATAATGATTCTGTACTTGATATTGATGATAATTGTCCTATAGGCATGATTGGCAACCATACTTTTGACTATGACTCAGATGGATGTAGAGATTCTGAAGACACTGATATGGATGGAGATCAATTGCCAAATTTGGATGAAAATGATATCGGTAGCGACCCTCTTGATGAAGATACTGATGATGATGGATTTATTGATGGAATAGATAAATTTCCATTAGATCCACTCGAATGGTATGATAGTGATGGCGATGGTTGTGGTGATAATTCGGATGACTTCCCATCAGATCCCAGCGAATGTCTTGATTCAGATAATGATGGATATGGGGATAATTCTGATGCATTTCCAAATGATTTTACTGAATGGTTAGATACCGACGGAGATGGATTTGGAGATAATCGAGATTTTTGTCCACAGGTACTAGGATATTCATATTCTCCTTTAGGATGTCCAGATCGTGATGGGGATGGATATTCTGATGAAACCGACCTATTCCCGAGCAACCCTGATGATTGGGCTGATTATGATGGCGACGGAGTTGGTGACAATACGGATTTATTCCCATTGGATTCTTCAGATTGGGCCGATTTAGATAATGATACATATGGAGATAATCGAGATTTTTTCCCTAGTGATCCATCTGAATGGAATGATACAGATGGAGATACTGTAGGGGATAACTCCGATGTATTCCCTAATGACCCTACAGAATGGTTAGACTCAGACCGAGATGGGTGCGGTGATAATATCGATGTATGGCCCTTTGATCCAACAGAATGTTATGACAGAGATGTAGATGGAATTGGAGATAATTTAGATGCTTTCCCCGATGATCGTTCAGAATGGAATGATACAGATGGAGATGGTTTAGGAGATAATTCTGATTTATTCCCTAATGATTCCAAAGCGAAGTATGATGATGATGGTGACGGAATAGCCAACTATTATGATACATTTCCAGATAATGAAAACATGGACTCATGGTTCGATTTATTGATGAGAATAATTTTCTTTATTGGAATTATTTCAATTTTAATTTTTGCTATCAAAAAGAGATCAAACATAGTTGAAAGTCAGAAATGGCAGTTATATGACGACGAGACAATGCTAAGTAAAATGGATGAAAAATCTTCTAATTCTAAACCCTCAGGTCCTCCGCCACCCGGTTCTTTTGGTTGAAATCATTTTATTTCAACATCTAGAACAACATGTCTGATATATGGTGCATACCATTTTACTTTTTCTAGATTTGATGTTATTACTCTCCAATTTTCATTTATTCGATTTGACATTTTTTCTAACCTAGTAATGGTTTCTTGAGTCCAAGATTCAATTTTTTCTTCAGGAACATTCATGTGAATATGGAGCCAACCACCATCTTTTTTGAGGCAGTTTAGTGCTTCAAACCAGACGTTCTCAGAAGAAGGTAAAAGTCCCAAATGACACCTATCAGCGATGCCTTGAAGTTTGGGAAGGCTTAGTTTATTGTCTCCTTCATGAATGGTGATTTTATCTGTAACACAATTCTTTTCCGCCCCCCAATTTAGTGCTTTAATTGAATTAGGGTTAATTTCACAAGCATGTACATGTTTAGCTTTACTTCTAACTAGCATTGGCAACGAATAGTATCCAATTCCAGCAAATGCATCGACAATTATTTCTCCATCCATGTCGATATTTCCTATACGGTGTCTTTCAGTTATGTTTCCTGATGAATACATCACTTTTGTTGCATCAAAGCCGAAGTGAACGCCATGGTCAATCAATTCAACCCATCCATCATTTCCAAGCAACAATTCTGCTTGTGAAGATCTAACAATATCATTTGAAATCGGTTGTTGTCGGCCCAGTTTTTCAACTTTAAGGGATTTACAAATTAGTTTCCATAAACTTTCAATTTGTGTTTCATCACATTTTTTTAGTATTATCTGCCATTCATTATCCATAAATGATGAAGATGGCAGTAAAACAAGATTCCCCAACAGTTCCCATTTTTTAGGGATTTTTTCTAGTAAATTATACGAATTGATATTATTTTCTTGCAACCATAATTTTATTTCTTCTTTTACTGATTCTGCCGGAGACAAACCGAGTTTATTTTTTTCTAGATTTTTTTCAAGTAGTTCCAACTCGTTTGAAAAGTCGGGAAATAATTGACACAATTCTTCAAAAATAGTGCCATAATCATCTTTAATCGGCAATGCTAATTTATCAGAAAATCTCTGTGGTCTAAACTTATTTTGGAACACTTTTTTTTCAATTAATATCGATTTTATTTTGTCTGATTTTTGTAATGGTGCTAAAATCACCATTGTTTTACCAATAGTGAAATCAACATCGCTCATACAACGCTCACGAGGGTAATTGCTTTGAATGTCTCTCTCGTAGGCTATCCATGACGGTGGACAAAGTCACAAGTCAAAAAAGTTCGAAAATGATGATTCTAATTATACAATCTGTACTCTTGTTACAGATTTTCGCACCACTTGCGAGTGCCAGTGGAATGACAAGTTGTTCTGACTCAGGCGGTGCTTGTGATGACTATAACTCAGATCATGATGAGACTCCTAACCAGCAAGATTGGGTTAACGGGACATATGATTTCAAATTAATAGATACATCAAAAATCCGCCTTGATTTGACATGGGCAATTCACGAATTCAATAGATCTGCTTTAGGTCTTAACATTGCGGCGATTGAATCAGCACTTGCCGTAGATGGACTTGACTCTAGTGATGGCGCACCTGCTGACCTAATTAGAAATTATTTTGATGATCAATTACCTGGCATGGGGACAAATGTAAGCAATAAACTGATTTCAGAGGTTAGTAATGCTTTAGAGACCTCTCTTGAATCTGGATTTGGAGATACAACCATTTTATCGACAGATTATGTCCCTTCAGTCGTCAATAATGGACAAACAATTCCTTGTTCATCAAGTCCGGATGATGACTCAGTTTATTCCTTAGAAGGCCAAACGGTCAACAATGCTTTTCATCCACCGATTTGTATCGCCTCTTCATTAGATATTACTCTAACAGAAAGTGCATTTAATCTCAATTCTAGTTCTAGTTTTGACTTGGAAAGGACCTATCAAGGACTACTTGTAATGGGTGCTGAAATAACTACTGATTTTTCATTGGTAACTTTGCCAGGACATCAAAGCAATTATTCATTCTCTCCTCCAGATTATGCTAATATTAAATCCGTAGTCCCTGACGATATAGGTGGTTTATCTTTACGTTTTGGTCCACCATCTTATTTTGCTGGTGAATGGGGAATAGACCATAGAGATGCTGTTGGAAGTGATGACGAGATAACCCCAATTTCTGTCACAATAGTAAATCAAAATAGGACTTCAACAAATACAGTTAGTATTGATAATTCTAGTAAGGCGCTTGATTTGAATATTAAGTTAGATTTAACCGATGAATCTGCTGCAACTTTAGATTTTATAGTTGAGATGGCTTATTTAGATGAATCAATCTTGAATGAGTGGAATATTTCTTTGCTAAGTGTAACTGAAAAAGCAACTCTTCCAGTTGTTACTTCCGATGGAATAAGACTCGCATATCACAATGGTCTAGTAGACTTAACAGAATTTACTTCACAATTCCCGATTGAATCTATCGCCGATGGTATTTCATCGACAGTTGCAGGAATTGAACAAATTCAGATGAATGAGATGTATTGGGTATCTGACGCTTTATCTGATGGATTAGGGACTCCAGGAGGTCTAAACTACTCACATTCAACTGGGTGCTCTGAAACTGTAGATCCTGGTTTTGTTATACATTATTGTTTAGAGGGCCCATCCGCTATGAATGAGGAATATCCAGTTTTCCTAAGGACTACTAGTCAACCATTCTCAATGCGATTAATCGACATCCTAAAGGAAAATAACGGAGATGACAACATCGCCAAGTTCCTTGATGTAATCACTGAAAATGACTTTAGAAGTGTGTTAAACAGTGGTCTTTCAATTGAAACCGCATTATCTTCAGAATATTTAGCAGGCATAATACCGCCAAATTTGCCTCCTTCAGAATTAACTCTAGAAATTGTACTACCTGGATGGGTTCGAACGATGGATGGACAAAATAGTATTACTCTAACACATAGTTTAGACAATAATTCTGATTCAGAAATTTCCTTTGCAGGTACAGATCCTTATGATTGGAGAAATGAAATCAAGAATTCAGATGGCCAAGTAGTCTGTACAACTTTGGAGCGAACCTGTATTACAAGTTCGATTGATTTCGATGTTTCAGCATTAAGAATAAATGAGTGGAGTCAATCAGTTTCTCTAGACTTTGCTTTGGATGCAGAAGTTTCAATTCATAGAATTACAGTTCCACTTGACAGATTAAATCAATCAGGTTCTACTCAAGTTCATATGGAGGCACTTCCTTCAGACTTAATCAGATTAGGGCTAGATATCGCCAGTAGAATGGCGGAACCCCATAAGATAGAAGGGCCAGATAGTATATGCAATGACGACCAAGACTTGGAAGTTTGTGATGAAGAATTGTCGTTTAGTTTCACTGAGCAAGGACTTACCGATTTCTCAAAAGATATAGGTGATATTTTGACAGATTTGATTCAGCAAACAGGAGAAAAAATACCAGAACAAGAAAATTCTCCATTTACTAGAGTTGACTTAAATGGATTCAAGATAAAGACCTCAGTTGATGGTTTGGGCTCTCCAGATTTAACTATCGGAGATGATCAGCCAATCACTCTAAGTGTAAAGATTCCAGAAGTTGAATTTAAACTAGATATTGATGGAAATATTGGTGAAATGATTAATGGAGAAATGGACAGTCTTGAAGTATCATTTTTGGCGAATGCTATGAGAAGTTATTTCCTCAGCCCAATGGTCAATGTAGCAGAAGCAATGGGTAGCAGTCTTTCCAGTAGTTTAGTTTCTGGTCAAGGACTAACTTATCCTGAACCTGAACAAGGGGAGTTGAGTTATACCTTTTCTGGAAATACTTCAGTAAACGAAGAATTTGAAGCCAAGATTAGTGGGCCAATGTCAATTACACTGCCTAGAGGAATTACTCTCGTAGATGCGACTTCGACTTCAGGTAATTTAGAATTGAAGGAAGTGGATGGAAGACAGAAAATCACCTATACTGTTCCTAATGGTGAATTTGAGGATACTATTACCTTTAGAATTGAAGTATCCTGGGTCTATTTGATTACCCAGTTTTGGGTTTATCCCACATTTGTCGTATTATTGATTTTCTTGATGATTAGAAGAAGAATTCGTAAGCGAAGAAAGAAGAAGCAAAGAAGACAAGCTAAATCGGCCCAAGCAAGTAAAGTTGGGATTGGAGATAATGAATTTTCAGACTTACAAGGATTCCATAGTAGCGGAATGCATGGCGATTTAGAACAGTTCAAGGATTTTTCAAATGACTAATAAATAGTCAAGGATTAATTGCTTTAAAAATTCTTTCAGCCAAAGAATTACCTATGCCCGGAACAGTTTGTAAATCTTTGATACTAGCGTGTTCCACGCCTTTTCTACCTCCAAAGTGCCGCAGTAAAGTTTGCATTTTTTTAGCACCCAATCCTAATACATCTTGCAGCGGATCCTTGATTTTACTTCTATTCCTCTGTTTTCTATGAAACGTATTAACAAACCTATGTGCTTCATCTCTAGCATGAACTAGAACTCGGCCTTTTCGGTCTAGAATTATTGGTTCTTTTTCTAATCTAAATAGGGTCTCCTCCCTTTTGGCAATAGCCGCAAGATTAATTTCTTGTTCTAGATTATTTTCCTTCAAAACCTTGTAAATTGTATTTAGGTGGGTTTCTCCTCCATCTAAAAGAAGTAAATCAGGCCACTCATCCTGACGTTTCAGCCATCTTTCTACAACCTCGCTCATCATTCTCAAGTCATCAACTGCATCTCCCTTTACCGTATATTTACGATATTCTTTCTTCTCTGGCCTACCATTACGGAAAGAAACACTTGCACCAACTCTGTTCTCTCCAATCAATTGCGCCATATCAAAGCACACAATATGATTCAATTTCTCCATACCTAGAACTTCCGCTCCATCATTCGCTGCTCTTTGTTCAAGTGAGCCACTTGCCTTATCGATAAATTTTGAAAGCTGAGCCTCAGCGTTCTGATTTGCCAAATTCTGTAACGTGACTAAATCTCCTCGTGACGGAGTTCTTACCTCCACTAGAGATTGTCTACGACCATTAAGCCATTCTTTAGAACCATCAAAAAGAGGTGTAGGAGTTAGTAATAGTCTGGGAGGGCATCGATTTTGGTAGTGTGAAGAAACGAACATTGAAACAGTCTCACCGATATCTCCTCGGTGAATTATTGGCCAGGCTTCTTGACCCTTTACAACTCCTTCATCAGCATGAAGAACTACTATTGCTGCCAAATCACCCCTTGACGCAATACCTATTGCATCACAATCGCGGTAAACTTTGCTTGAAACAACATGTTGACTAGTAGTAATTCTAACGGCTCGGATTAAATCTCGCTGTTTAGCAGCTTTTTCATATTCCAAATCGGACGAAAATTGATCCATTTTTTTTGTTAAATCATCAATTAATTTTCCAGCCTTTCCATTCAAAACTTCAGTTACAATATTTACAATTGTATCATATCCTTCAGGATCTAAACAAGGTCCTCTACAAAGGCCTATGTGCATCGCTAAGCATCCATCCTTGCCCTTACAATCTTTATCTCTAATTCCGAATTGCTTTCTAAGTAATTGCATAACTTGTTTGGCAGCATTGGCATTTGGAAATGGGCCCCATTTTTCTATGCTTTTAGGTGGGTGCCTTGTATACATTATTCTCGGATATTCTTCATCGGTCAGTATAATGTAAGGATATGATTTATCATCTTTTAATCTTGAATTAAATCTAGGTTTATGCTCTTTAATCAATTGCCTTTCAAGAATTAATGCTTCTTTGGGCGAAGTGGTAATAATATATTCAATTTCATCAGATTTAGCGACTAATTCTGTGATCATTTTTCGATCCGGATTCGATGAAAAATAAGACCTAACTCTTTCATTAATTCGAGTTGCTTTACCGACATACAAAACTCTACCTTTTTCTGTCTTGAATAGATATACTCCGGCTTTTTTTGGAAATGACTTTGCGTCATAGACCACCGGCATATCCTTGCGTTATCGGCGATACACAAAAGGACAACTATTGATTTTTCAATAAACAAAACTTAGTATTATTTGAAAGGGCGAAGTTCTTCCCATAGGTGTTAGCCATGATTTCTTCATCGCAGAAAAGAATTCTAACGTGGCTAAGCAAGTACTCATCTGATTTAGAAAAATCATGGGATGTGACTAGAGACATATCTCTACCTGGTATAGCAGATGGGCTGGGAGTGGTACGTTCAGCACTAAATTTGCCGTTAAAAAAATTACAGCAAACTGAGATGGTTTTCAAAAGACAGGCCCATGTTGTTGGAGGAGGTTCTAGAAAAAGACAAGTCTTCCATATAACTAACAAGGGTAGAGAATTTATCTCTAAAAATAGCGTGATTCCGGAGAAGAAAAAATCGCTTGGAATCATAATTGGCAATATACCTTCGATTGGAGAAATTATCGGTAGAGATGAATTGATTAATTCATTGATTTCAAAGATAGAAATGAACTCTTTGGTAATTTGTGGGTTGCCTGGAATTGGTAAGACCACAGTAGTTTGTGAATTGGGTACAAAATTTAACCAGCAAGGTAGAACAATTCGTTGGGCTAATGCGAATGAATTTAGTGATTTATTCGAAGTTTGTAAGCAATGGCAATTACATGATCCATTGCCTAAGAATATTGATGCCTTACAAGATTTAATCTGTCAAAAAACTGATAATGAAATTTTGATAATTGATGATATGCATTTGATTTCACAAAGACACATTAAACCGTTCGAGGAATTATCTGAAAAAATTATTCAAATATCCAAAACGAAGCTAGTCTTCATTGGCAGGGAGCCGATGAATAACTTCTCATCATTAGAAAAAATTCAGATTTCACCTCTTGAAGATCAGTTCGGTGCGCAATTATTAGGTGAAGATCAAACTATGGAAGAGAGGGTGTTAATTTCTAAAAGACTTGGAGGGCACCCTCTCGCTCTCCAATTATATCAGCCTGAATTTGATTTACCTGAACAGTCTGTAAATGTTCAAAGATATGTTGAAGATACAGTTTTATCGAATTTAGGAAAGCAAGAAAAAGATTCACTAAATCTACTTTCTATGGAACCAATTCCAATAATGTCTGAAAATTCATTAGTTTCTGATTCTATTGGAATTTTTGATGAACAGGCTCTTCTGAGGTGGAGTTCAGATAACTTGAATGTTGAAGTTCAACATTTGATTAGAAATGTTAGACGTTCATTTTTGGATCTAAATCAACAAAAGCAATTGCATCAGAAACTATCCGAACACTGGCAGAATATATCTAGAAGTGTACAAGAAGATATGATTTTACTTTTTCATCAAATCTCTAGCGGCAATCTAAATATGGTTGAGTTAATTGAAGAACAGTTAATCAGTATTTCAACAAATAAATCCAATTTCCTCGCAGTATTAATCGAACAGGCCCTAGAACTAAGACCAGAAAGTAGTGATCTACACTATTTTGCTGCTAAAGTTGCTGCTCATAGATGTGAATTATCAATATTAAAACACCATATAGGAAAAATTGAGGAAGAAAGAAAATCTGAGTTAAACCTACAGCTGGCATATCTTGAAGGTAGAACCGAAGATGCAGAAAGAATATTTTCACAAAATTTGAATCATAAAGACCCACATACTGTGAATAAAATGGCAATCTCAGCAGCATCTAGAAGAATTGATGATAGAATTTTTGATCAGAACATTGATCAAGAACTAATTACTGATGTTAGAAAATATCTTTCAAAAATTAATATTAGTAAACTGAATAAAGAGGTAAAATCTGCTGCACTAATCGCAATAACAGTGATTAAGCATTCTTTAGCACTCCTTGAAAGTGACTTCAATGCCGCTGAAGAGTTTTCCTTGTCAGTCGGCGAGCTTGGATTAGAGGCTGAATCTTTAATGCTTATTTTACGTTCGAAACAACAAATTTTCCGATTAAAAAACAATGAGATTTCAATCGAAGAAACCATTCAATTTATTGATAATGCGGTTTCTTCGCAGACCAATCTAATCTATTCAGATTCGATTAGATTAAATTTGGTTGAAGCACTAATTCCTGTTGACATAAAACTAGCAAATGAACAATTCAGATTGCTTCGAAAACCAGAAGATGATATCAAGTCTAATACATACTATCGATATGTTGCAAGATGGTGGTTATGTAAATCTTATTTTTCACCAACAGAGAAACTCACCTGCCTTAGAGAATCAATATCTGTTCACAAGACAGCAGGTTGCACAAGGGCTGCAAAAATTCTAGAGAGCAGATTACATTCATTTGTTTAAAGTTCTGCACCAATTAATGTTTTAGTATCGGCAATACCATCCATAGGGCGAATTTCTTCAACAATACATCTAGTTAACTGAAACTCATCATCAGCCTGTACTCTTGCAATTAAGTCATATTCACCAAATAGCATCCATCCAGAAGTAACATATTCAATTTTTTCAAGGTTTTCTCTAACTACTTTTTCTTGTCCAGGTTTAGTTGTTATTAACACAAATCCAATAGCCATAATTTCACCTCAGTAATCCACTGCAATCAAGGTTTGAGTGTCTTTAATTCCCTCTATTTGTCTAAATTCGGTCATCAACATTCCGGAGAGAGTTGCGGAATCTTTAGCACTTATTCTAACAATTAAGTCATATTCACCATATAGTGCATGAACTTCAGATACTGATTTGTGATTGGTGAGTGCAAGATAAACATTCCTTTCTTGAGAGGGGAGGGTCTTGAAAAGCACAAATGCTTCGGGCATAACTTGTCCACACGGACTCGATTATTATCACTTACTGAGTCAAAAAACGATATGGAAAATTGTTCAACTATACGAACCTTTGAAGTGTATCACCAGTTTAACCATGTTTATGCAGACTGGAAAGTACTCGCAAATGTTAATTTTTGTCGTACTTTTCATGCTATTATCGCTGCCTTTTACTTCAGTCATAGAAAATACCGAAAATCAAGAAATTAATTTTGAAAAGACATCTAATGTCGTTGGTCGCTCACAAATTACCTGGAGTGGAGTAGTTGAATTAGCATCATCATTCACTATCAACGTGACAGACGAATTAGTAATCTCTCCATGTACTGTTGTAAAGTTGTCTCCAAATATTAGAATTTACGTTGAAGGTAGAATTACTGCACAGGGTACAACTAATTGCCCAGTTATTTTTTCGCAATTATCAACAGGTTTACACAATGGATTACAATTCAATTCTAGTTCAAATAGTAGAGGTTCAATAATTGATAACCTCACAATTGAAGGTTCTGTTTATGGAATTACAATATATGGTTCTAATCCTAGGATAAATAATATCTCAATCATAAATCCTTCTCGTGTTGGAATCGATTTATTTTCAAATTCAGCACCAGTCATACATGATTTATACATAGATCAAGCAGGACGAGAGGTTAGTTATTCGGATTGGCGTTATGGTTTAGGGTTCTCAGTTGGCGCAGGATCTACACCAATTTTAGAAGGAGCTTACATGACTGATTTGAGACTTCGAGGATTGAATTTATGGGGTTCCTCAGGAGGTATATTTAGAGATGTAGTAATAGATAATGTGACCTCAGAAGGAGGAAATGCGTTGTCAGCGGGAGTGTGGGTTGAAGATAGTCAACCACTTATTACTAATCTGAGTGTTGATAAATCTGATTATGGAATTTTGGTTCGACATATTGATGATGGTTCATTTACAAGGGCAGTAGTTAGGGATTGTACAGTTTCGAATTCTATGTACAGAGGAATATATTTGGACAAGGCAAACCATACCAATTATACCAATTATGAAACCGCAGATTTCACAAATACAATTGTTCGTGGGACCGGAGGAAATGGCGCAAAAACTGCAAATATTGGGTATGCTGCAATTGAAGTAAATGCAACAGGAGCATGGTTTGAAAATACATCTGTTGAAGATTCAACAACAGTTGGAGTGAGATTGTATCTAGTTGATTCTTCCACCACATTTAGGAATTTAGAGGTGAAAAATTCAGGCGACCCTGGCCAAGGAGCTCATGAAGCGGGTATTGCAATTAGCTCGTCATTTTTTGCTCCAAATTTTGAAGGCTTAGAAGTTTCAGGTTCAGTCGGTCCAGCCATACATTCATCTTCGGGCGGTTCGATGAGAGGAAATGATTGGTTTTTACATAATAATTCAAAACAGGGATTATTCGTCGACTCATCAACTTTGATTATTGATGATTTACATTTCAGTGATAATGGGTATTCTGGCGCACATATTTTTGATTCACGATATGTTTCCATGTCCAATGTTACTGCACTTGGAAATGGGGTTTTAGGGTCAATTGATAGCGAAAAAGCAGGACTATTTTTTGAAAAATCAAATGATTTGGAATCAAATTCCGGTGATATCACTTGTAATTCCTGTACTGTTAAATCATCGACAGGTTCTGGTATTTTAGTTAAAGATTCAGTTGACCTTTGGCTAAATCATATACAATTAGAAGATAACAATCCTTCATACGTACCTCTTTCAATTGACAACAGTGGTTTGATTTTAGCCCAACAGGGAGGTCGTATCAATCTTCATGACATCATGATTAATACTGAAAGAGTAGGTGTTGATTTAGGTCCTGCTGTCGATATTAGTAAAGCAGCCGCAAATATCGACTTACTGGTGATGGATGGCAATCATTCAGGCATACATTGGAACGCAGATAATAATGGCAATTTTAATTCAAGTATGAGTAGGGTGCAATTTTCGGGTTCATCATGTTTGATTCTTAGTGACCATGCGGAATTATCCGGAAATGATAACTCGATTACCCCTGAGTGTACAGGTTCACTGATATTCCAGAATAGCGATGTTAACTGGTCAGGTTTAGTTGATATGACCTCTTCTACAGTTCTGAACTTAGATTCACTTTCTTCATTACGCTTACATCAGTCTAGTCAAATAGATCTTCCAAACGCCATTATTGCGCCATCTGCAAAAATTGATTTAGCATGGGATGTTGATGTCTGGGTTGTAAATAATAATTCAAATGGTGTTCCTCAATCAATTGTTGATGTGTCTTTTAATCAATATGAATCACCAGTCCAAGAACCAACAAATGATTTAGGGTTCATATCATTTCCAAATTTTATCGGCCAGCGTTGGACTCAATCTGGCTCATCTTCAGAAACAACCGCCTCAATTACTTGTAATTACGACGGGGTCTCAAACAGCAGTTCTGTTACATTGGATCAAAATCGTATAATTTACTGCTTACTTCCCCTAGGCAATCAACCTCCATTTTTGAATTGGGATACTCCAGCTGATTTGGAAATTTTCCCTAGCGCTTCGGTTGTAGAATTCAATGCAAGTAGTTCTTGGGATTTAGATGATGACCCATTGGTTTGGGAGTGGACATCTTCGATTGATGGGGTGATCGGCACAGAGTCTAATTTCACTGTTAATGAGATTGGCACTACACAAATCTTGAGCGATGGGGTTCACACTATAACAGCTAAAGTATGCGATGATGCTGGCCATTGTGTACAACAAAGTAGAGTAATCGAACTGGTCAATCAAAAACCGATTCTTGTTGTTTCATTTGAACCGGGCTTGGATCAATGGAATATCCTTAATATTCCTAGAACAGGTACATTAGAAATTAATCTAAACGGCTCATTTGACCCTGAAGGAGATACTCTTTATTGTTGGTTTACGACGTCATATGGTCTTCAATATCCACAAGATACTTCTCAAAGTTGTCCTAATGTTTTCAACTACACGTTCCCATTAACCTCAAGCCCAGGAAATCCTATTCCTTCATCTGATTACTTTTCATTATCTATTTGGCTTGATGACGGCGTAAATTCCCCGGTTGAGTGGGAGTTTGATGTAGAATTATACAATGAAATACCCAGTCCTCAATTCACAGTTTCTAGAGACTCTAATTTTAGTGAAAGTATTGTTACCTTAGATGGTACTGCAACAATTGACCCTGAGGGAGATTCTCTTGAGATTGAATATTGGTCTAGTCTAGATGGAGTTTTACAATGGTCTGATCAAGAGTCTGGAAAAGTTTGGATGGGTCACTTATCTAGAGGTTTTCATAATATCGAAATGCGTGTTACTGATAATAGACCGGAACATATCAACCTAACAGAAGTGACTACTATTCAATTAAATGTCGAGAATTCTTATCCCATGTCAATTATTTCATATCCGGTAGAATCTCAAACATATGATTCTTCAGAGTTGATTCAATTCTCAGCCAATGGTTCAGGCGATTATGATGCAGAATGTTCGACATTTCCTACCACTGGATATTGGCATTGCTCAAGTAAGGAACCATACTTTGGTTCTGAGTACCTTATTGTTTCTTGGACAAGTGATTTAGATGGGCGTCTAACGCCTCAAGACAAAGATTGGTTGAACTTCGAAGGAAGACTTTCGGCCGGAACACATAACTTGACACTATCTTTAGATGATGGAATTCATGAACCTGTGGAATCGTCAATCACAGTACAAGTCAGTACTTCAGCACCGGTTCTTGAACTTGCAACACCAATAAATGGTAAAACTTACAATTCATCAGATTATATCTTTTGGAACGCAGTAAATTCCAAAGATTATGATGGAGATAATTTTACTATGACGGTTAGGAGTAATCTACTAAATGAGCCATTGTTGGATATGGTTTCTACATCTCAAACCCATATCTCACAACTTCCTTCAGGAACTCATTCTATCGAAGTTGAGTTGACCGATGAAACAGGTAAGTCCAGTTCTAGTTTTATCACTTTGATAATAGATACTTCTAGGCCTAATGCAAATATTATTTCTCCAAATAATCTTCAATCATTTGCAGGAGGACAAGAAATAATCCTTGAGGAAGATTCCTATGATGCTGATAATGATATTACGTTTAGGGAATGGCAGATAATACCGGTAGGTAGTTCCTCTCCAACAGATACGTTTTCTTCTAGTTTGGAAACAATTTCTCTTGCCCCTGGCGATTATGATATCAAATTAATCATCAGAGACAGCCAAGGATATCAAAATGTGGAACAAGTAAGAATTACGATTGAGAACACAGATCCAGAATTTGACGAACAGTCGTTGATTCTATCAACCAACGAGATGACCACAGGAGAATTGGTTTTGTTTGAAGTTAGTATTATTCTTGCAGACCCAGATGGCACAACACAAGATGTATATGCTACATTAACTCATAAATTACAGATATGGAACTTCAATTTGACATATGATGAAAACGACGACAGATGGAAAGGTAGTGTGAAAGTTAGACCGGATGAATCCGGCCGTCCAAGTTTGAAAATAATAGCTAAGGATGGAGTTGGAGATGACGCAAACACAGATCAAATTTCTAGAACAATAACTGTAGTAGATGCTGAGCAAAATAATTCTTCAGTAGTTCTAATTGGGGGTGGAATTGGTGTTATTATTCTCATTATTGCGATTACGCTGTTGGCCATCAAGAGAAGTAGAAGGTTAGATGAAATCGAACTTCTTGAATCATGGGATGCATTTGGTAAGAAACCAAAGATAGAGAATGATTCAAAATCTATTCCTCAAGTTGAAGGGGGAATAATAGACGGTGCGCAGGAAGTGGAAAGAGAACAAGATCGGTTTAATATCGACCAATTACTAGAATGATTTCACTGTTCAGGTAAATCATTGTTAGTAGAATCTGGATTAGAACTTCTACCACCCCATGGTGTCTTTGTTCTGTTTAATCCGAATCTCTTAGCAAAAAGGAATTTGAAATTCTTCCAACCATCTCCCCATGTGTGTATTTCTGCATCACCAACACGTGGGCGATAAGGGACAGAAATTTCAATTGCTTTACTCTTACCAAGATGTTTTCTAGCAAGAATTTTCATCTCCTCAGATAATGGCATTCCGTCATTAGTCGGCTTCATTTTTTCATTATTGAAAATTGATTTCCGGAATACCCACATTCCAGATTGTGAATCTTTTATTCCATATCCAAAAAGCAACCTTGCAGTAAACGATAATGCCCAGTTCCCAAAACCATGTAATCCTGACATAGAACCACTTTCTGCTAATGATAATCTATCACAGGTAATGAAATCTAAATCATCATCTAGAAGTCTCTTGACTAATTTAGGAACCAACTCAGCAGGGTAAGTACAATCAGCGTCCATAGTTACAATAATATCATTTTTAGCAACATCAAAACCTGTTCTGTAGGCTCTTCCATAGCCCTTACGATCTTCTAAATGTACTCGAATTCCCTTTTTTAAGGCCAACTCTCTAGTCTTGTCAGTAGAATTGCCGTCAACTATCATAATTTCTAAATCTTTACACCAACCGGTTGGGATAGATTCGACAGTAGGTATGATGGCTTCTTCTTCATTACGAGTGGGAAGAATAACTGTAACAGTCACCGGTAGTAAATCGGCCATATACTTCCGAAATAGCGAACAGTATTGAAAGCATTGGCTTAAAAATTCAATAATGCAACTCCAATTATGGAGACATTGAAACGCTGAACCCATGTCGACAGTACAATGCACATTGCAATGATTGCTGGAGAATACCCTCCAAGATGGGGAGGGATTGGTTCAGTAGTTTTCCATTTAGCTGGACATCTAGCAGCATGTGGAAATAAAGTGACTATTATCACCCGTTCACACAAAGTTAAGCCTCCCGAACAATCTGGAGTTTCGGTTATTGAAGTGCCTTGGATTAAATTACCTATGGCATTCACTCGTTCATATGCAAAAAATGCACTGAAGGCATTGAAAAATCTCCATCGAAGAGAGAAGGTTGATGTTGTTCATATTCATCTACCTCTCGCATCATTTTCTAGAAAACAGTTTAGATTTATCGAACAGAACATTGCTCCAGTTTGTTCATCATTACATGGCTCATGGTTGGGTGAGAAGCAAGGAGTTATTAGAGCCTCCAAAGCCAATGAATCTGCTACATGGAGAAATCCAAACGATCTTGCAATACGTCTAACTGCTAAATATTATTCAAAATTTGAGAAAGCGGGAATATTAGAATCTAGCATTTCAGTTGCCAATTCACAATCTACCCTTAGTGAATTCAAAAACTGGTACCACCCCGATGGAGATTTCAATTGTGATGTTGTTCTATGGGGTTGTGATCATAAGGTGTTTAGGCCTCCAAATCAAGATGATGAAGAAGAACAATTGAATCATGAGAAAATTAGAACAATGTATGACTGCGGTGATGAATTAGCCTTAAGCTATCAACCAAATACTGAAACTCCTATGATTCTAGCAGTTGGAAGATTAGTAGCTAGAAAAGGATACATGACATTACTTAGATCGATGCCAAAAATTCTAGATCAATATCCTGGTGCTAGATTAGTAATTGTTGGTAGAGGGCATATGAAGAAAAGATTGTTGAAGAATGCAAAGAAATTGGGTATTGAACATGCTATATTTATTCGTAGCAGTATGCCGTTTGAAGACTTAGCACAACATTTCCGTTCAGCAGATCTGGTAGTTTATCCATCATATTATGAAGGACAAGGACTTATTCCACTAGAATCATTAGCAAGTGGAACCCCTGTAGTGACTGTAAATCAAGCACCATTAACAGAAATGGTAGACCAAACAGTGGGAGATCTTTTCAAAACCGGAGATAGTAATGATTTAGCTAGTTCAGTTTGTAGAATTCTTGATTTGCCAGAACAAAGATTAGAGAAGGCTAAAACCGGAAGAGAAAGAGTACTATCAAAATATACGTATGAGCATAATTCTGAAGATTTTCAAAGAATTTATCATTCGATTCTCAAAAACTAACTTTCTTCTAATTTTGTCCAAATTTGAGGTAAAAATTAATCATAACATAATTTTCTTCGAATTCCCGTCAAGCGGCTATTTGATAGGTAACATGTCAATTCGCTATCATGGGCGCGAAGCGTTTCATGGTGCTGGCTTTGGCCGCGTTAATGATTAGTTTTACCCCACCTGTTTCAGCAGACGACACACTCCAGAGTGCGAGTATTCTAACAGAGGGAGTTTCTTCTTCTGGCTATGTTTGTTATGATGATGGTTGTTCTCCAACTGATCAAACCGATTGGTGGAAAGTTTATGCCTACAAAGGAGATATCGTTGAGATTTCCTTTTCAGGAACCTTACCAAATCCAAGCCTTGTTTGTATTTGGGGAGATGGTTGGGAAGGGGATTATTCTATTCACGATTCCTCAGGCTCCGAAATTGCATCACTTGCACTAAGTGATGATAACCCTACAGGAACATTAAGCAAAACCATGCCTACTGGGGATTGGGTTTATGTTAAAATTAAGGGTAAAGATAGTTGGTGTAATGATGCAATCCAATACACTTTAACAGCATCAATTGATTCAGGTGACAGAGATACAGACGAAGATGGTTTTATTGATTCAGAAGATGACTGTGACACAGTTCCAGGGACCTCTATTTATGATCGTAAAGGCTGCATAGATACAGATACAGATGGCTACTCTAATCCCGAAACAGGTTGGAATACAAATAATGGCGCTGATGCATTTGAGAACGAACCATCGCAATGGCAAGACACAGACAATGATGGATTTGGTGATAATGTCGATGGTTATCAAGGAGACTTTTGTCCTTACAAAAGAGGTTATTCAACATTAGATAGATACGGATGTTTAGATAATGACGGTGATGGATACTCAGATGCTGATCCAGGCGGCTTAGATGGAATTACAGAATGGTTTGCACATCCTGTTGGACTTGCAGATGCATTCCCTTATGACAATACACAATGGACAGACACTGATGGAGATGGATACGGAGATAATTGGGAAGACCCTGCGTGGAATGAAACTCATCAGGCATGGGGGATAGGTCAATGGCTAATCAATGCTTCAACCCCAGATTCTTGTCCTTTCATAACAGGTACTTCCTCTTCTGACAGATTTGGTTGTTCTGATTCAGACGGCGATAGTTTTTCTGATGGAGACTTAAATTGGACAGTAGTAAACGGCTCAGATGCATTCCCTAATGAACCATCTCAGTGGAAAGATAGAGATCATGATGGTTGGGGAGATAATCAGACCTTTGGAGCATTATTTATTGATGATTTCCCAGATAATCCAACTCAATGGAGAGACACTGACAAAGATGGCTGGGGTGATAACCAAACTTACGGGGCAACTCAAATTGATGATTTCCCATTTGTTCCATCACAGTATAGAGATACCGACGGAGACGGATATGGTGATAATATATTTGGCTTTGAAGGAGACGTCTGCGTATTTTCAACTCCTGAAGAGGTAGAATCTGGTTGGATTTCAATGTTCGATCGATTAGGCTGCCGAGATGTAGATATGGATGGTTATTCTAATCCGACAGAAGATTGGATTGCTCATCCTGATGGTTTTGCAGATGCTTTCCCCGATGAAAGAAGCCAATGGCACGACACCGATTCCGATGGTTTTGGAGATAACATGGAATATTTCGATGGTCAAACTTGGAGAGAATCATTTAGAGGCGATGGTTGTAGAACTACGGTTGGTTCT
>MDTA01187105.1_pt1 | contig 23327 bp, 24 predicted proteins | sample 811151 | NCBI WGS metagenome assembly MDTA01 (sample SAMN05326648, study PRJNA326480) | marine metagenome | isolation source: seawater | place: Indian Ocean: South | collected 2010
CTGATATATTCATTACATGTTTTTTATTATTTTGGGGATTGTATGGATTAGTTAGAGGCTTTATAACTGAGTTTATTTCATTTATCTGTTGGGCAGTTGCAATATACGTATCTGCAAATTATTTTCATATACCAACTAGCCTCATAAACAATTATCTTAATAATCTTGAGATTTCAAGAATTCTTGCTTTTATCGTGATTTTTTTTTCAACTTTTATTACATCTTCAATACTTGGATTTTTGTTATCAAAGATGATAGGTTTAATTGGTTTGGGAATTTTGAATCGAGTCTTTGGGTTTGTTTTCGGTTTACTAAAAGGATCAGTTTTTATAATAATTATTATTTTTATACTCGATATCACTGATTTTAGGGACAATATATTCTTTCAAGAATCACAATACATATCTTTTTTTGATGTTATAATCAACGAGTATCTTAACGATACAAGTTCATTATTTGATGATATGGGGCTTGATATATAGTTATGTGTGGGATCGTAGCAGTATATGGTGAAAGTGCAGTTGTTCATGACATATATGAAGCGTTGACTGTATTACAACATAGAGGTCAAGATGCATCTGGAATTCTAACCAATGATAGCGGTAAGATATTACTCCGAAAGTCCTTGGGGTTGGTAAGAGATGGTTTTGAAAAAAAACATATTGAAAGGTTACGTGGTTCAACAGGGATTGGGCATGTAAGATATCCTACAGCTGGGTATGCCGAAAGCTCAGCAGAAGCACAGCCATTTTACGTCAATTCCCCTTATGGGATTGGTCTAGCACATAATGGTAATCTAATTAATTCAAGTGCGCTAAAAGCAAATCTTTTTAGTGAAGATTTACGTCATATTAATACAAGATCTGATTCTGAGATTTTGCTTAATATTTTCGCTCATGAGCTTCAACTACATAGCAAAGAGAGCTTTACCCCAGACGATGTTTTTTATGCAGTTGCCGGTGTGCACCGAAGAGTGAAAGGAGCCTACTCCGTTGTCTCTCTAATTTCTGATCGAGGGATTGTTGCGTTTAGAGATCCTAATGGTATTAGACCTTTATGTTATGGGACAAGAATAAAAAATGGCAAAGTAGAGACAATGATAGCATCAGAATCTGTTGCACTTGATACCGCTGGCTTTAAGCTTGAGAGAGACATTTTGCCAGGTGAAGCCATTTATGTTGATATGACTGGAAAAATACATTCTAGAATGTGTTCTGACAAAACTAATCTTACTCCATGTATATTCGAATATGTTTATTTTGCAAGACCAGACACAATCATTGACGGAATATCAGTTTATACTGCTAGAATGAAGATGGGTCAGAAATTAGCGGAAAAAATTGCAAAAAATTGGAAGAACCATGATATTGATGTAGTAATCCCAATACCAGATACTAGCAGGATTTCTGCGCTAGAGCTCGCAATATCCCTGGGAGTACCTTATCGAGAAGGATTTATAAAAAATAGATACATAGGAAGAACATTTATAATGCCAGAGCAAAATCAGCGGATAAAATCGGTCAAGAGAAAATTAAACGCAATTACAACAGAGTTCCATAATAAAAATGTGTTATTGGTAGATGATTCAATCGTAAGAGGAACAACATCAAAGCAAATAATCGAAATGGCAAGAGATGCAGGGGCGAGGAAAGTTTATATGGCATCAGCCGCTCCACCAATTAAATATCCAAACGTTTACGGAATAGATATGCCTGCTAGTCATGAATTTGTAGCTGGGGGAAGAAATCTTGAGGAGATAACAAAATTAATAAATGCGGATAAATTAATTTATCAAGATCTTAAAGATCTAATTGAGGCGGTAAAAGATCCTAATATAAATACCCAGAAATTTGACTCCTCTTGTTTTGATGGAAAATATGTGACTGGTAATGTAACAGAAGAATACTTAGAGGAACTTGATCATCTAAGAAATGATTCAGCCAAGAAAAAATATAGTTCTACTGATCTCAGCGATGATGTTATGGTTTACTGATAATGTCAGATGTATCGGAAGTAGTTCATCTAGTTAAGAAATTAATTGAGGATAAATTTCCAAAAAATATTTCAAACAAAATTTTATTGATTAACCTCTCTACTCAAAAACTGATCTTTATTGAGGATTCAAGTGAAACAAATTCATATGATATTTCATCATCAAAGTTTGGTATTGGTAATTTAAATGATTCTTATCAAACCCCGCTAGGTTTACATGTAATAAATGATAAGATCGGTGAAAATCAACCTATCAACACAATTTTTAAAGGAAGAAAAATTATAGAGGGTGGTATTACTATTGAGGACCTGTCAAAACCTGAATTTAAAAGCTTTAAAAAAAAACACTTCGATGAATTTGATGACTTAATTACATCCAGAATTCTATGGTTAAAAGGTTGTGAAGCAGGAATTAACCAAGGTGAAAATATAGATACTTATAAAAGATTTATTTATATTCATGGTACCGCACATGAGGAGTTAATTGGTCAAGTTGCATCATATGGATGCATAAGGATGAGGAATAACGATGTCATTAAATTATTTGATCAAGTTGATGAAGGGACTTATGTCTACATTTACGATAAGAATATTAATTTATAATAGTTTTTAGTTCTATTGGTTGTTTAATTATTATATCTGCATTCCATGTATTGATTTCAGAGCTATCTCTTATAAAACCAAAATCTGCTGCAACAGTATGTACCCCTGCTGTTTTACCAGCAATGATATCCCTTTCATCATCGCCAACATAGATAATATTTTTTGGTTGTTCCTCTAATAAACACATAGCGTGAATCAGCGAGTCTGGTGCTGGCTTAGGTTCACTTACCATATTTCCAGTAACCAAACACGACAGTCTGTTAGTAATATTGAGTCCATCAACAATCTTATTTACATATTTAGAGTGTTTATTGGTAACTATTCCCCATCTAACACCATTTCTATCCAGTAATTCAAGTAAATCACTCATTCCTTCTACTAATTTTGTCTCTACAAAACAATTCTTTGAGTACTCTTCTAGAAAGTCAGAGCGAATCATTGAGGAGTCTATCGATCTCCCATTAACTTCTGATGCGTATTTTATTATACCAACAGCACCTCTGGAGATGTGATATTTTAAATCTTGGCAATCAACAGCTTTTAAACCTCTTTTCTTTAGTATTATGTTTAGCGCATTACACATGTCTACAGACGTATCTGCAAGTGTTCCATCGAGATCAAATAATATTATTTTCTTTGACATATTATTTTTTTGATGCAGTCAGAAAATAATTAATCTTATTAAAATCAGAGAGTGAGAAACTTTGATTCAAAGGATTGAATTTTATTCCAGTTATATCTTCGGTTTTAAAATCACTTTTCTTTAGCATATTATTTAATTCAGAGGGTTTAATAAATTTATCATAAGTATGTGTATTTTTTGGTACCATATTTAATACATACTCAGCCAATACCTTAGCAAATATAAAAGAAATTAAGTTTCGGTTTATAGTAGATAAGAACACTTTGGATTTTTTATTTAACAAAGACCCTATTTCACTAATTAATTGATTCTGGTCATCAACGTGTTCTATCATCTCAAAACATACTACGTGATCAAATACTTGATTATTTGATTTAATAAAGTCACCAAAACTCTGATTAATATAATTGATACTCAGATCTTTCTCCTTGGCATGATTTTTTGCAATCTCAATTGTTTTTTTAGATGCATCAATACCATAAACAACAGCTCCTGCATTATGAAGGGCTTCGCTTAACAATCCTCCGCCACAGCCAATATCTAGAATTTTCTTGTTGGTTAAGTCAATTTGATCTTGGATATATTTCAATCTAATCGGTGTTAGATTATGGAGTAGCTTATATGGACCTCTTTTGTTCCACCATTCATATGCATATTTGTCAAAGTTATCAATTTCAATTTTATTTGCTGACATTTGCTAAGATCCATTTAAATATTTTATATCATCGTACAGGATATGCTCATTTATTGTAACTAATTTTCTATCTTTATATATATGTTTGCCTGCAATCCACACATTATCAATCATGTTATGTTGGTTGGAGTCAAAAAAGTTCAAATTCATAATATTTGTTTTGACTATATCAGATCTATCAATATTCACTGAGATCATATCTGCATTTTTACTGATTTCTAATTCCCCAGTATTATTTTCTTTAGAAATTACTTTTGCAGCATTATTATTGATGATTTTAAATAACATAGTTGATATTTCAGATATATCTAGACTATATCTATTTCTCAAGTAAATTTGCTCGATATTTCTTATCAAACTCAAATCTATATTTTTAGAATATTCTTTTATGAATAAAGATATATTGTTCCTTATTGTCTTATCCGTTAATATTTTCTCTGGTAAATCAGATAAAACAAGATTAACCCCAAACTTTTTTATTAAACTTAATATATAATTATTTGGTGGAAAATCAACACAAGTAAAATTTTTATTTATCAAATTAAATTCTATTAATGATTCAAATATACCACATTTTTTTTCTTCAGATTTTATTAAATCATTTACAAGCATTATAGGGAGATCTAGCTCGTTAGCAATATTAGCAATTTTTGTTAACATGAGCTGAGAAATAGGCTCAGAATCAAATAAACAAAAAAACATTTTCGTATTTGGGTAAGATTTATATTTATCGTAAATAGCAAGGTTTTTTTTAAAGCTATCTTCTTCATTATTAGACCAAATATTTTTGTTGTAGAACATGGGTAAACCACAAAATAATCTAATACCTATTTGTCTAAATGTCTCTATGAAAATGTCGGGATGATAAGATACATTTGTATATGATGTTGTTCCAGATTTAATAAGTTTAACTGCAGTTAATTTCGCAGTAATATCTAAATGATGAGCATTTAAAAACTTCTCTCTATTAATTTCTGAGTCTTCTCCTAAATATTGAGATGTTGTATTGTCGATGAGTTGTTGGCTTAATTGAGAAAAAGGGTTAATTAATCCTGGCAATAAAATATGGTTTGTCAGTTTTAGATGTTTACTAGTCTTATATTTCTTTATAGCATCATTGCTATCCAAAATATCATGAATCTTATTACCACTTACGATAATAGATAGATTTTTCTGTGGCTGATCCTTCGCAGATATTAGCATCCATTTAGGACTGATGATTTGATCAATTTTAGTCATAATACGATTATACGACTTATTATAAAAATATAAGCATAAAAACGATAGTATAACTGAGGGTCATAATACCAGTATTTTTTAGGTTTTATAATTTTTGTCGTGTAGATAACTGCTTTGTGTTAAAATTATCTAATATATATCGATAGGGACTCTTAACAGCATATGTCAGAAAATAGACAAATTCGTTTTGAACAGGAAATGAGGCAATCATATCTTGATTATGCGATGAGCGTGATTGTTGGCAGAGCGCTTCCTGACGTTAGAGATGGTCTAAAACCCGTACATAGACGGGTTTTATATTCCATGTATGAATTAAATAATATTTGGAATAAGTCTTATAAAAAATCTGCAAGAATTGTAGGCGATGTCATTGGTAAGTATCATCCGCATGGTGATTCGGCAGTATATGATACTATTGTTCGTTTAGCGCAACCTTTTTCAATGAGACATCCACTAATTGATGGACAAGGTAACTTCGGCTCGATAGATGGTGACGCACCAGCTGCTATGAGATATACAGAAGTAAGAATGTCTAAACTCTCTCAAGAGTTATTACATGATATAGATAAAGAGACTGTTGATTTTAATCCTAATTATGACGGATCTGAAACCGAACCAAGTGTGTTACCGACAAGATTACCTAACCTACTTATTAATGGATCAACTGGTATTGCTGTGGGAATGGCCACTAATATCCCACCTCACAACTTAAATGAAGTGATCGATGCGACTATCGCAATAATTCAAGAACCAAACCTCTCATTAAAAGAGAATATACAGAAATTGATTGATAAGACTGGTTTGCAAGGACCAGATTTTCCTACTTACGGAGAGATAAAGGATGATGGAGGTATTTTAAACGCCCTGACTGATGGCAGAGGTTCTTTTAAAATTAGAGCAAAACATCTAATAGAAAATAAAGATAACGATAAAACATCAATAGTGTTTACAGAGTTACCATACCAAGTTAATAAGGCTAAGTTAATTGAGAATATTGCCCAGCTTGTAAGAGATAAAAAAATTAATGAAATAAGTAATTTGCGTGATGAATCAGATAAAGATGGAATGCGTCTTGTAATTGAGTTGAAACGAGGAGAGCAACACGAAGTAGTTTTGGGGTCTCTATATAAGCACACCAATGCACAGATTTCCTACTCGGTAAATATGGTTTGTTTGGTAAATGGCGAGCCTAAAACACTTGGATTTAGTGATATTATAAATGAATTTATTGCTCATCGTAGAGAAATTATTACTAAAAGAACATTATACGAACTTCACAAGTCGAAGAATAAAGCACATATACTTGAAGGTCTTGGTATTGCACTCATAAATGTTGATCACATTATTAAACTTATTAAAAAAGCAAAAAATGTTAGTGAAGCAAAAACATCACTAACATCTGAGTCTTGGGCTTTTGAAACTATTGAAAAATACATCGGAGTAGTGGACAAAGAAACCAAAGGTTTCTTTAAACAAGATTCAAATCAGGGCTTAGTAAACGGCAAATATAAATTGTCACCACAACAAGCACAGGCTATTTTGGAACTGAGATTACAAAAACTAACTAATATGGAGCAGGAAAAAATATTCTCTGATTATGAGAATGAGATAAATGCTATACGAAAATATATCAAAATTCTCACTAATCCCAAGGAATTAGATAAGGTTATGATAAAAGAACTTAATGACGTTAAAGAGAATTATGGTGAACCGAGAAGATCTGTTGTCTCAGCCGACGAGGGAGAGTTAAGAAAAGAGGATTTAATCAAGAAAGAGAAAGTTGTTGTTGTGCTTACTAAAGCAGATTATGTCAAGAGACTTCCATCGGATGACTTCAAAAGTCAAAAAAGAGGTGGTAGAGGTGTGAATGCTACAAAATTCAAAGATGGTGATGAGACCAAATTGATTTGCCAAGCTCATACACACGATACAATTCTATGTTTTTCTACCCTCGGTAAAGTCTACGCTATAAGGGCTTTTGATATTCCTGATCCAAGTAGACAAGCTCGTGGAAGACCAATTAATAATGTAATACCACTCTCTACAGATGAATCGATAAGTACGTTTGTTGTTCTTAATAATGTTAATGAAGATGGTTATCTATTTATGTCAACAAAGATGGGCATGATTAATAAGATCCCAGTTGCACTATTTAAAAAAATCAGATCAACTGGCCTAAAGGCAATAGTACTTAAACCTGGCGATGAATTACTTGGCGCTCATTACACCTCACCAAATCAACAACTTATATTAGTTGCAGATAATGGAAAAGCCATCAGATTCTCTGAACAAGATGTTAGAGAGAGATTTAGAGGAACATTAGGAGTCAAGGGTATGCAGTTGACAAGTAATAGTTCACTTGTATCTATATTAAAACCAAATGATGATGAAATAATTACTGTAACAGAAAATGGGTATGGGAACAGAGTTTCTGTGAGTAATTATAATGTTCAAAAACGTGGCGGTGTTGGTGTTATATCGATAAAGACAACAAAGAGAAATGGTAAAGTAGTAGGCGCAGTAAATGTCACAGAGAATGATAACATTATTATGATTACTAATAGAGGCAAAACAATTAAGATTTCTGTCAACGATATGCCTATAATAAATAGAAATACTCAAGGTGTTAGAGTACAAGTTTTACAAGATGACGAGAAAGTAGTAGCAGTATCAACGGAGACAATTGTAAATAATGACTAGTGGGCTCAAACAAATTCGAGAATTGATTGACAAAATTGATAAGAGGCTTATTGGTCTTCTCAATGATAGAGCAAAATTAGCTCAGAATATTAAAGTTGAGAAAGAAAAACAAGGTGATGAAAGTATTTTTAAACCTGAGCGAGAGGCACAAATCCTTAGAAAAATTAATTCGCTTAATAACGGACCTTTGTCAGAAAAACATCTATATATCATTTTTCGAGAGATTATGTCAGCTTGTTTATCTCTTGAGACACAGCTAAAAGTCGCTTGCCTAGGTCCTGAAATGTCCTATAGCAACTTAGCATTGATAAGATATTTCGGTTCTTCAGTTAAAACATCATTTGAATCATCAATAAAAGAAATATTTAATGAAGTTGAAGCTAATAATTATCATTATGGAATTGTTCCAATAGAAAATTCTTCGCAGGGAAGCATTAAAGAAACGTTAGATAATTTAATTTCTTCAAAATTATCTATTTGTGGAGAGGTTAATTTAAAAGTACAACATTGTTTACTGTCAAAATCAAAAACATTAAAGTCCATAAAAGCAATCTACGCTCATGATCAATCTTTTCTGCAATGCAATCAATGGTTAGAGAAAAATCTTCCTAACATCAAAAGAATTAGTACAAATAGTAATTCTGCAGCAGTTAAAAAAATTGATAAAATAAAAAATTCTGCTGCTATTGCAAGTGAATACAGTTCTTTGTTTTATCAAATCCCTTTGCTCAAGAAGAACATAAATGATTATAAAGATAATACTACTAGGTTCATAGTTATTGGTAAAAATAATATAGCTTCTAGCGGTAATGACAAGACATCCATATTAGTATCTATAACCAATAAGTCTGGTTCCTTATCAAAGCTACTTAAACCATTAGCTGAGAAAAGAATTACTATGACTAAAATTGAATCAATTCCAACAAAGATTAACAATTGGGAATACATGTTTGTGATTGATATCAAAGGTCACAAAGATGATGAGAAAGTGATGAAAGTTTTAACTCAAATGAACAAAAATAGCGTTTTTTTTAAGGTGCTTGGTTCGTATCCATTAAATGAATAAATGATTAATAAAGTCTCAACAAACAACTATAAGCCTGGTTTAGATATAGACTATGTAAAAAAGAAGTATAAACTTAACAAAGTTATTAAACTAGCTTCTAACGAAAACCCAGTTGGCCCTTCAAAATTAGCTTTAAATATTCTAAAGCAAGGTCAAGAAAATATTAATAGATATCCAGATGGTAAGTGTGATGTTTTAAAACGTGAAATTGCAAAACACATATCTAAAAGCTACGTGAAACCAAAAAATATCGTTATAGGTAATGGATCTAGTGAAATTCTTGAGCTAGTAGCGAAAGCATTCTTAACTAAAAAATCCGAAGCACTTTTTAGTAAGCACTCATTTGTCGTGTATAAATTAGTATCAAATTTCATGAGTGCGAAAGTTAGAGAATCAAATCTAATAACAAAAATCGGCAAAAACTACATGTCATCAGATCTGGATGATATGAAAAATAAAATAACTACAAGCACAAAAGTGATATTTTTACCTAACCCAGCAAATCCAACAGGGGCACTTCTAAGTCATGAGGCAATTGATAAATTTGTTTCATCATTACCAAAGAAGATAATTATTGTAATTGATGAGGCCTACATAGAATATGCATGTATGCGTGGTCACAAATCATGCGTGAACCTATTACAAAAATACAATAATGTAATTATTACTAGATCTTTTTCGAAAATATATGCTCTTGCAGGTATCAGAATTGGCTACGGTTTAGCTAGCGAGGAACTTATTTCTAAATTAAATAATAAAAGGCAACCATTTAATGTTAATCAGATCGCGCAACTTATGGCAATTAAGTCGCTTAGTGATAAAAAATTTATCAATGAAAGCTTAAGGGATTATGATATATGTAGAGTTTATCTAACCAAAGAACTTGATAAACTTCATCTGAATTATATAGACTCTTATGCTAATTTTATTACCATTAATTTTGGAAGAGCAACCAAATCTATTTTTAATAAACTTTTAAAATCGGGCATTATATTGAGACCTCTAGATAATTATAAACTGCCAAACTACCTAAGATTAACCATCGGTACTCTAAAAGAGTGTAAACTTTTCATAGCTTCAATAAAGAAAATCCTAGGAAATAAATGATGTTAAGAAATATCTATATTTATGGTCTAGGTATGATGGGTGGTTCTATCGCTAAGGCTATGAGGATTAATAATCCAAAGGTTAAAATATTTGCTACAGATAATGATTTAAAACCGCTTGAATTCGCAAAGAGAAAAAAAATCATTGATGCCTTTGATTTTGGAGAATACAAATTTCTAAATAAAAGTGAATTAATAATAATATGCGTACCAATGCTTTCATATCAGAGTGCAATTGATATTATACAATTGCATAGAAAAAGTGGGTCATTGATAACAGACATTGGTAGCACAAAAAAAGAAATAATCACTTTAGTGAAAAAAAACAGATCAATAAACAAATATTTTGTAGGGTCACACCCATTAACTGGAAAGGAAAAAGCAACTATCAAGTATTCTAGTGCTGATATTTTCAAAGATTCTTATGTGTTGATAAGCTCAACGAGCAAATCAACTAGAAAAATAGAAAAAGATATAATTAATTTTTGGCGTGGATTAAATTGTAAAACAATCTCTGTTAATCCCGAAACTCACGATAAGATTCTATCTATGACAAGCCATCTGCCTCATATCTTATCATTCATACTTGTGGACATAATATCTAGAAATAAAATGATTAATAATTTAGATTCCTATACTGGAGGAGGTTTTAGAGATTTAGCTAGGTTAGCAAAGAGTGATATTACTATGTGGACTGATATTATATTAACAAATAAATCTAATATAATATCTTCTATTTCTAAATTCTCTTATAACCTCGATTATTTCAAAAAATTAATTTCAGAAGGAGATTCAAAAAAAATTAAACACTATTTAATGAAACGAAAAAATAAATCTACAGATTATTAAAATGGCTCAGAATATCATCATAAATGGATCTAATAGTTTTGATTATCAAATTAACATACCAGCTGATAAATCCATAACTCATCGAGCTATTATCATTGCCTCTATGTGCGAAGGTGAGATTAGATTAGTGAATCCATTGTTGGCAAATGATTGTTTATCAACAATCGACGTTATGAAGCAGCTTGGTGCTGAAATTATAGAAGAAAACTCCACTTTGCTTATAAACGGAAGAAATTACAAAAGTTTTAAGCAACCAAACAAAAAACTATATGCAGGTAATTCTGGGACTTGTATCCGATTGATATCAGGGATTTTATCTATGCAAAGTTTTGCATCTGAAATATTTGGTGACGAGTCATTGATGAATCGACCGATGGGACGTATTTCCAAACCATTAGGTGAAATTGGGTGTGACTTAGAAACACTAAATGGAAAACCACCGATTAAATTCTTTCCTTCAGACACTAAGAAACCCTTTCACTTCGTAAATACTATAGCAAGCGCGCAAGTTAAGTCATGCATGATATTTGCAGCTATTTATCTTCAAGGCGAGTCAATTATTAGAGAAGAATCTGTTACACGCGATCACACCGAGAGACTATTATCATATCTAGGTTATCCTATTAGAGTCATCGGGAACGATGTTCACGTTACAGGACAAGGAGAGATAAGCGCTAAAGAAATTAAAATCCCGAATGATATTTCATCAGCTGCATTCTTTATCGTAGCAGCCTTAATTAAAGAGAATTCAAAACTGGTGATGAAAGATATCAATTTTAACGAGAGAAGAATAGGTATCATAAAAGTACTGGAGAGAATGGGGGGTAAAATATCAATATACAACAAAAGACATGAGACAAACGACATTATAGTTGATATTACAGCTGAATATAGTCATCTAAAACCTATCAACATATCTGGTGACATAATATCTGATTTAATTGATGAGCTACCAATACTTTTTATAGTTTGTGCGGTATGTGAAGGAGTCTCACATATTAATAATATTGAAGAATTAAGATTTAAAGAATCTGATCGGATTAAATCAATGGAAAGCGGTCTGAATATACTTGGTATTAAAACTGAATCTACTCAGAGTTCTATCAAGATTCATGGAGGAGAGTTTACTGGTGGCATTGTGGATAGTTATGGAGATCACCGTGTGGCAATGGCATTTTCAATTGCTGCACTAGTTTCTAAGAAACCCATAACAGTACTTAACACTGAGAATGTATCGACTTCTTATCCTAATTTTATTGATTCACTCATAGATATAGGAGCAGAGGTATATGAGTCGTAAAATTGCAAATATTATTACTATTGACGGTTTAGCAAGCTCTGGAAAGACATCAATATCTAAAAAGTTATCTGAGAAACTAGGATATTATTTCTTGGATAGTGGAATATTATATAGATCAGTTGCATATATATGTCTCGCTGAGTCTCTGGATCAAGATACAAATTCATTAATAACTAATCTTACAAATAATCTAAGAGTTGTTGCTGATCAAAAAAAACATTACAAGGTTCATTATTGTGGAAGTGACATAAGCAATTATCTTTACAATGAGGAAATAGGCGTTCATGCATCGATTGTATCTCAAAAACCTGAGATTAGAGAATATTTAATGAAGCTACAGCATGATTGTGTGCAGTCACCAGGATTAATTGCTAACGGTCGAGATATGGGATCAAAAGTTTTCCCTAATGCAGATTTTAAGTTATTTATTACTGCTAAATTAGCTGTTAGAGCTGAAAGAAGATTCAAACAGCTAATTGATGCAGGCAAAGAAGCTTCTTTAAAAAAAATCACTTCTCAATTAGCAGAGAGAGATAATAATGATAAGAATAGGAAAATATCTCCACTCATAGCCCCATCTGGATCGGTAGAAATAGATTCAAGTCACTTAAATGTTGATAGAATCCTTGATAAAATCCTTGAATTGTATAAGATATGATAGTTCTTATAGTAAAGAGGTTAATAATTTAATGCAGTCAGAGTTTGAGTTACTTTTCAAAGATAGTGTCAAAGATATTGATATGACTCCGGGGAGTATGGTGAACGCGAAAGTAGTTGAGATTAGAAACGACTATATAATTATTAATGCAGGTCTTAAATCTGAAGGCATCATTCCTAAGAATCAGTTCCTAGATTCAAATGGTGAGCTCGAAATTAAAATTGGCGACACTGTAGAAGTTGTCTTAGATATGGTAGAAGATGGTTATGGTGAAACTATTTTATCAAGAGAGAAGGCTAAGAGAACTAAAGTTTGGTCAGAATTAGAAAAAATACAAACCACACAAGAAACTATCCAAGGCAAGGTATGCGGTAAAGTAAAAGGCGGATTTACAGTTGAGCTTATGAATGTCAAAGCCTTCCTGCCAGGATCGCTCGTTGATATTAGACCTAACAAAGAGGTAGATTATATTGAAGGGAAAACTCTAGATTTTAAAATAATAAAAATGGACAAATTAAGAAATAATATTGTTCTTTCTAGAAAGGCAGTATTACTAGATCAAACATCTAGTCCAGATGAAGTTGCGGATAAATACACTGAAGGGAAAATTGTTTCCGGGTTTATTAAAAACTTAACAGACTATGGTGCTTTTATAGATCTTGGAGGTATTGATGGCTTACTACATATCACAGATATTTCTTGGAAAAGAATTAACCATCCAAGCGAATTGCTCAAAATAGGCGATGAAATAGAAGTAAAAGTACTCAAATATGATCCAGAAAAAAATAGAGTGAGCTTGGGGATGAAACAATTACAAGACGATCCATGGGATAAAGTTAAAGACACATTAGAACTTGCTAATCGCTACAAGGGTAAAGTTACAAATATCGCTGAATATGGAGTCTTTGTTGATCTAGGAGACAATATTGAAGGTCTCATAAGAACTTCTGAGCTTAATTGGACAAATAAAAATATCAATCCAAATAAAATCGTTTCTATTGGCGAGGAGCTTGAGATTAAAGTTATAGAGATTGATGATGAAAAGAGAAGGGTTTCACTAAGTCTTAAACAATGCCTAGAGAATCCATGGAAAATATTTGAGCAAAACAACAGCAAGGGTGATATTCTGAAAAGCCAAATAAAATCAATAACTGATTTTGGCATATTTGTTGGTTTAGAAGGTGGTATAGATGGTCTAATTCATATAACTGATATATCAAAAACCGAAGATCAAGAACAAGCAATACGTAAATATAAAAAAGGCGATGAAGTAGAATCAATTATCTTGTCTGTTGACTCAGATAGAGAAAGAGTCTCTCTTGGTATTAAACAACTAGAAGATGTTGAATAGAGTATAAGTCCACATATGGTTATAAATAAATCTGACATCGTAACTAGCTTATCAAATCAACTAAAGTCCTACACCTCCTCTGACATAGACTATTCTGTTAAGAGGATTCTCTCTTTGATGTCGAAGTCACTATATTCTGGTGAGAGAATTGAGATACGTGGTTTTGGCACATTTTCACTCCATCACCATAACTCTAGAACAGCAAGAAATCCAAAAACAGGTGATTTAATAGCACTTGAGAGTAGGTCAACTATTCATTTTAAACCTAGTAGCGAGCTTAGAAAAAGAGTAGACAATAAAAATTAGCAACATATTTCTTCAATTTACGATGCTAATAGAATAATATGTTACTAAGATGTTCAGAGTACTTATATTTCTAATAACGCTTACATTAATTGCATTTTCAATAATTATCTCAATGTTTAATGCTAATAACATAAATCTTGACCTATATTTCGTATCATATACTGCTCCAATCCCATTATTTTTATTTATTAGTTTTTTGCTTGGATCATTCTTAGCTTTGCTATTTTTCTTTTCTGCATACATTAAACATAAGCATGAAAATATAGGCCTCAAGAAATCAATGAAAATAAAAGAGGATGAGATAGATAGTATGAGGAAGAATCCACTTAGGGATGATCATTGATGGTCTACTTGATTGTTGCTTCCGTAGCTATAATATCAATTATCTTTTACTATTATTACAAACCTGAACCAAAAGTTACAAAAAATGTTTTCAATGCAGAATATTATAGAGGGTTGAATTATTTACTAAATAATAAAGAGGATCGCGCTTTTAAAATATTTACCGCATTAATGGATGTAGACAGTTCTACTATTGAGACTCATTTGGCGCTTGGAGGGCTATATCGCAAAAGAGGAGAGTTTGATAAGGCAATACTAATACACCAAAATCTGTTATCTAGACCAACCCTTGAGAAGGAATTAAAACACCAAGCGCTATATGAGTTAGCAAAAGATTTCCATTCAGCAGGATTATATGACAGGTCGGAAAAAATTTTTAGAAATCTGAGTGAATTTGATACATATGCACTCTCTTGCTACGAAGAGCTGGTTAAACTTTATGAGGTCACTAAGGACTGGGATAAGGCTATAAACATTATAAACAAATCAGAGAGTGCTGAAATAAATAATCATCCCAAGGATTTGCTTATTTCTCACTATCTTTGTGAAATATCCAACAATCACTTCAAAGATTCTGAAATAGAGAGAGCAGTCGTCGTCTCCAAAAAGTCATTGAAGATATCACCCATGTCTTTGAGACCATACCTACAGCTTGGAGAATATTATTCTGAGACAGATATAAAACGAACTTTGCAATATTACATACAAGCAATACAGATCAATAGAGACTTTTCTAAATATGTTGTAAGCAAGATCATTGGTTTAACTAAGTTAGAGAATAATAATCCGCCAGTTATGGACACCATACAATTACTCTGTAGCGATGATAAGCTTCCATTTGTCCCGGAAATATACATTTATCTACTCTATGAGGGTAATGATAGTATAGCCTCATCATACATTAAGAGATATCATAATATCAGTGATTACGATGATTTTATAATCAACAGTACTATGGCAATTGTAGAAAAAAATGATGCAGGTAAAACAACATCAATTGATAACATGATCAATAGCTATAAAAAAGTTTTTGACAGAGATTTTATTTTCTTATGTTCTAGTTGTGGATATAAATCCAATATTTTAAATTGGCTGTGTCCAAGTTGTAATTATTGGAGTTCATCAAAACCGATCACAACATTTGATTTAATAGAAAGGGGCCAAAAAAATGCAGGACAGTAAAGTGATTATAGCGCTTGATTATGTGCATGAAAAAGAAGTTTTGCATCTTTGCAATCAACTCGATAACAATAAATGCAAATTAAAAGTCGGCAAACAACTTTTTACGAAATATGGACCGAATTTAATTGAGAAGCTTCAGTCTAAAGGTTTTAAAATATTTCTTGATCTTAAATACCATGATATCCCAACAACAGTATATAAAGCCTCGTTGGAGGCATATAAATTAGGGGTGTGGATGTTAAATGTACATGCTTTGGGTGGCTCAGAAATGATGAGCGCAGCTTTGCAAGCTAGAAACGAGGTTAACCCGGAATCAAAATTAATCGGAGTCACTGTACTTACAAGTCATACTCACGAGAGCCTATCATATATTGGAGTTGACCGAAGGGAACATCTAGCAACAATCCTAGCGGCAAAGGTAAATGATACTGGCCTTGATGGAATTGTATGTTCGCCATCAGACATAGAGAGTATCGGAATTACTGCAGAATCATTTTTATATGTTACACCTGGAATAAGACTAAGTTCTGTGCAGGACGACCATAATAAAACATTTACACCTATTCAAGCATGTAAGCTAGGTGCTGACTATCTTGTAATAGGAAGACCGATTACTAAATCAGACGACCCAATGAAAGTTATAGATGAAATCCTTTCAACAACTTATTAAGGTTTGATAGTCTGAATCTTTTTCAAATTTTGCCCCAAATGATTTAATAATTTCTGACGCACATTTATTTGCAAAAACAAGTGATTCATTAGCATTCCCTGCCGATTGAAACTTATGCATAAATGCACCCAAAAACATATCACCTGCACCTGTAAAATCATTGGATTCTACGCTAATACCCCTAACCTTATGATCAAAAGTACCATCCGTGTAGATAGCACCCTTATCACCTAATGTCACAATAACTTTATGGGCAAATCTTTTTAAAATCATTAAAGCATCATTAATCGTCTCTTTCTGTGAAAAATATTTTGCCTCAAGTTCATTGCAAAAAATAAAATCTATTTTATCTTTAAGTAAGGTTAAAATATTATCTCTGAAAAATTTTACAATATTAGGATCAGATAATGTAAGCAAGATTTTTGTTTGATTCTTTTTGGCAAACTCCATAGTACTTTTGCAAACATCAAGAGTCTGATTGCTGCTAACTAAATAGCCTTCAATCAAAAGATATTCAGAATCTCTAATTAGATCTGTTGAAATATCATCAGGATCTAATTTTGAAGAAGAGCCAAGGTACGTATTCATGGTCCTCTCATTATCCGAAGTGATTAACACAAGACACTCACCGCTAATATCAGATTTAATTTTATGTACGTCTGAATATATGCCTGCTTCCTCAATAGACGATATGAATTTGTCTCCAGTAACATCACTGCTGACTTTACCTGCAAAGCACACTTTGTCACCAAATTTAGCCATACTATAAACAGAATTTGCTACAGAGCCCCCCGGCATAATTTTCTGTGAAGTGTATTTCTTTTTAAGTAAATTATGTATCTTAACGTGTTTTTCATGCTCATTTAAGAGCATCGTACCTTTCTCAATTTCGAGCTCCTTGAGTACGCAATCGTCAACAAGATATTCGTAATCTAACAAGGCATTCCCTATACCATATAGTTTAAATTTTTTCATTTCGATAACTATATCATCTATTGTAATCTCTTGTAAGGAATCTAAATGAGATTTAACCTAAATAATCTTCTGTCTGCATTTCTGCTAATCTGCTTTGACATCTATCCCATAATATCTTGAGTCTTTCACCAGTATATAAATTTTCATATGAGCAATCATTAAAGAAAAATTTGATTTTTGTTCTATCTCTATAGCATATGTCAATGAACGAGATAAACCGCCGTATTATATCTGCAGAATCATCATCACAACTTTTCAAATCGCTTAGGAATATCCATGCAGATTTTTTTGATATCTCAATATAATCATCTGGACCATTTGCCTCGTTGAAAAAACTCGTGAAAGACAGCCATAGAAAATCATTAGAGAATGCCTTACAGCTAAATTCTCTCGAATTTATATGAAATTTTTTTTTATTATAGTCTTTATTGTAAAAATTATTTTCAATGATCTCTTTAATATCTTTATCAGTATATAATTTTTTTTGGGTATCTTTCTCTACATTTACTATATTCCTTGCTCTATAGTCTATTCCCCCATTCAATTCATAGATATTAAATGATTCTGAAATAATATTCATATCACTTATAAATTGTTGTCTTTGAAGTCCATTTTTGTACAAATCCCTTGGATGAGCGTTTGATGTAAGATATAAAGATATATCTAAGCGGATTAAATACTGCAAAAGTTTACCCACTATCATTGCATCCGTAACATCTTCAACTTGAAATTCATCAATAAATATTATTTTGTATTTTTTGCTGAAAGATAAAGCTATTTCCTCTAAAGGATCACTCGCACCTGACAGTGCATGTAAATTACTATGTATATTTTGCATAAAATCAATATAATGAAATATCCCTTTTTTTTCTTCAAGTAAGTCTAAGAAAGATCTAGTAATGAGAGTTTTTCCTCTTCCAACATCTCCCCAAATATAAAAACTACATTTCATTGATTTATTTTTTGTAAGCTTATTTACTGTATTATTGACTGGTTTAACTGTTTCATACATCTCTCTAATGAGATCTGTCTGTTGTGAATTTATTTCAATTCCTTTGTTATTTAAATTATTAAGTATATTTTTAATCATTATTTTTCCAAATACCACTGATCGGACTCGAACCGATACTCTCTTGCGAGAAAGGGATTTTGAGAACATCGTTCCTATAAACCCCGCATTTTCGATATTTTAACATTCATTTGTACTTTGTGTTATAATTAAAAGTGTAAGTTTCATCTCGAAAATCACACTTAACTAACTACAGGAGTAATCTATGTCGGAATGTTTAGTGATACCACCAACTGTGATAAATAATACTATAGTCGCCTTATCAAAAGATAAAATGTGTACTGTTTTCTGGAATGAGAAATCTAAATCATTTGAATCTGCTGAGGGTATTTATACAGTTGCTGAAATTGCAGATGCTCCGCCAGCATCTAAAAATGTATTAAAATCAATGAGCGTTGAATTTTGGATCAAATATTAGAAAACTATCGAGTCGATTTAGAGCATCGATGTGGTAAAAGTGTACCTAAATTTGATTCAAAGTCAGGTTCTTCCTCTGCGATTGTACTAGCACTATTTCAAGATCCAGGAGAATCAGGTGCAGAAGTATCAGGTATAGTGTCTATTGATAATGATGACCCTACTGCAAAACAAACAAAGAAAATGGTTGAGGATCATGGTATTGAAAGAAAGGAAGTCTTGTTTTGGAATTTTTACGCGAGTTATAACTTGAAACTATCAAAGACGAAACCAAAGATTGAAGATAAAAAAAACTGGGCGAAACATTTAGAGTTACTAGTTGATGAATGTAAAAGACTTAAATTGATAATTTGCCATGGTAAACTAGCACGGGATGGTATGGCGTATTTTAATAACAAAAGGTCTATACCTATCATTTCAGCACCACACCCCTCAAGGAGAGGAATGACTCAACCAAATGCGAAAGAAAATCTAAAAAGTGCATGGAAGCGCGTCAAAGAAATCCTAGAGAACGAGTGATTGATACTACTTTCAATATGTACTCTGATACCCCACAGGGTAAAGACCCAGACACATGGAGTCGAACGCTAAGAAAATATCATCAAATACTGTGGAGTAAAGGACTACCTAACGGAACAATATTTAATCTTGATATTGAGACAAGACAGTTATTACACCACAAATCTGATTTAGGAGAATTTTATTTATCTAGTGATTGCATAGGACACACATATAGTCGTATTAAAAGCATGTCTAATATAATCAATGAGTTCCCATCAAATGAGATAGAATCATTTTATAAGTTATGTAGCACGATAGGTTCATATATCATTTATCCTTGCAAAAAAATTGATAACAAGATGACATTCAATGGAGCAAGAGGTACAAATGTAATGATAAAAGATAGATTTGATCTAACATTAGAATGTATTCGACTTTTTTATCTAAATAAAAAAAGTCCACTTAGTGAAACTATAATAAGATATAAATCATACTTCCAACTATTTAATAATTTTCAAGGTTATGTTGACTTCTTCTTACTGAATGATCTTATAGTGGATGATAATATGTCTATAAAATATTTTCTTCCATTTGAAAAATTCAATAATTCACCTCTACCTAGCACCGTATATGAATATGAAATTTATAAAAAGAAAATGACTAAATTCATACAGGACAGAAATGATAGAATTTCTAAATTAAATCATGATAGATAAATTCATGAAAATATAGCGTGGGAGGGACTCGAACCCTCAACCCGAAGGAGCAGGTTTTGAATCTGCCGTGTATACCAATTCCACCACCACGCCATTATTTTAATACTATCAAAATACAAACATTTAGAATAGGCGTTTGTCATTACGAATGTTTGTCAAATGATTGTGATAATACTCTCGAAACTTTAATAAAACAAAGGGATATTAAATTACTTATTTATTTTGAGTCCCTCGTGTCTACCAATTTCACCACAGTGGCATTAAAATATTGTAACAAATAACTTATTGTCATGAAATCTATGATATATTTAATAACGTATGAATGGATTTAATACATATTGGATAATAGCTGGACTCATTCTTTTTGTGATAGTTTTATATATTATCAAGCAAATAAGACTAGAACGTGAAATTGCGCTTAAAGATACTACACTTGAAAGTCTTGAGGAAAAGCTTAAAAAACATAAATTAGTTGGCGGTCGACATAAAAGGACAAACAAAAAAAATCCGCCTATAGTTTAATTATTTTGTAGTTTTGCTGCCTTTGCTTTCTTTGCCATTTCCGGCGTGTAAGCACCACCTGACCACAACATTTCATAGACTATTTCTTCATTTCCGTTTTCACAAATGTCTATTACTCTCTGAAATAGAGGTTGGAAAGTTTCACTTTTATGAGATTCCTCGTGATCTTCATATGATTTCCAGAAAGTAATTATTAGCGCTTCTCGGCCTTTCAAATCTGAATCAAGTGCTTTGCCAACATTACTACCTTCATTAGAAATTTGACCACTATTAAGAACCACCATGCCACCTATAAATCCTGTTTCAGAATGGTATGTCTTGACATTTTCACACATTTCAGCAACACGCATTTGTAGGTCATCTGTCGTATAACCATCTTTTAATATCACTCTATTTACTGTTACTATCCCATCATAGGGGAAATTATTTATTAAACTCATATAACTATTAGACCAAAATATCGACATTAAATCAATATAAGTATTCTCTAATATTCAACTTAGTTGACTTGACCTATATTCAGGGTACCATCGGATATCATGAATCATGGCTCTATAGAGGATTATAACTTTCAATTACCCACTAGTTTGATAGCGACACATCCTAGAGCAAATCGCTCTAATTCTAAACTTTTACATTATAATGGCGAAGTAGATAAATCCGAACATAAAATTTTTTCTCAGATATGCGATCTTGTAGATTATGGTGATGTAATTGTACTTAATGACACTAAAGTTATTCCCGCGAGGATGAATTTAAAAAAAAGTAGTGGAGGTACTATAGAAATCTTATTTATGAAGATTGAAGGTAGTAATACATTCAGGGTAATTTATAGGTCATCAAGATCTCCCAAAATAGATTCGATTTTATCTAATAATAACCTAGAATTTCAGGTTCTTGAGATAAAAGAAAATACTTTACTTTTAATGAATTTGAATCATTTAGGCATTCTAGATATTCTAAACAAATACGGCGATATACCGCTACCTAAATATATTAAAAGAGGTAGTACTCTAGAGGATCGAGAAAAATATCAAACAGTTTATGCAAACAAGCAGGGGTCTGTTGCTGCGCCCACTGCTGGTTTACATTTTACTGAAAATTTAATTCAAAAACTTAAGGATAAAGGTGTTAAGATAGAATATATAACACTACATATTAGTTATAATACTTTTAAGCCTATAACAGTTGATAATTATTTGAATCATGATATCGGATTTGAGAAATTTAGTATCCAAAAAAGAACTTTTGATGTTATAGGGGATGCGAAGCAATCTAAAAATAGAATCATCGCAGTAGGAACAACAGTAACTAGAGTTTTAGAGCATTGCTATAAAAACAATATCACAGAATCATTTGAGGGAGATACTGACTTATTTATATATCCTGGATTCGAATTTAAAGCGATAAACGGTTTAATAACTAATTTTCATTTACCAAAGTCATCATTAATTCTACTTGTCTCTGCTTTTATAGGTAGATCTAAGATTCTCTCACTCTATAAAATAGCCATCGACAACAAATATAAATTTTATAGCTATGGTGATAGCATGTTCATAGATAAAAGATGAAATTTAACATAAAAAAAAAATATAAGAAATCAAGATTGGGCCTGTTAACACTCAAACATGGAAAAGTTAATACCCCAACATTTATGACTGTTGGAACTTATGGTTCAGCAAGAGGACTATCTGAAAATGATTTAAATAGTTGTAATACAGAAATAATGCTTTGTAATGCATATCACCTAATGAATAAGATTAGCATACTTTGCTCATCGAACTCGATATCTCTGCATGAATACATCTCATGGACGAAACCTATATTAACTGATTCTGGTGGCTATCAAGTATTCAGTTTATCTGATCATACGAAAGTTAGTCGAGATGGGGTGACCTTTAAATCTCCGATAAATGGTGACACCATCTACCTAACTCCAGAGAAGTCCATAAAAACTCAGCAAATGCTCGGTAGTGATATTATGATGATTTTTGATGAGTGTCCAAAGTATCCTTTATCTAAAAATAAAACTCGAGAATCAATGGAGTTGTCATTACATTGGGCAGAATTATCAAAAAATGCACATTCAACAGACCAATCACTATTTGGTATTGTTCAGGGCGGGATGTATGAAGACTTGAGGGAGCAATCTTTAAATACTCTTACAAACATTGGTTTTGATGGTTATGCATTAGGCGGATTATCAGTCGGCGAACCCAAGTCAATCAGAGAGCGGATTGTCGCTAGTCTTGCCTCAGAATTACCTGATGATAAACCTAGATATCTCATGGGTGTCGGCAAACCACCAGATATTATTCATGCTGTCAGCGAGGGAGTTGATATGTTTGATTGCGTTATACCTACAAGAAATGGAAGAAATGGTCAATTATTCACTAGTAATGGAGCTATGAACATACGAAACAGCA
>MDTA01077824.1_pt1 | contig 23320 bp, 21 predicted proteins | sample 811151 | NCBI WGS metagenome assembly MDTA01 (sample SAMN05326648, study PRJNA326480) | marine metagenome | isolation source: seawater | place: Indian Ocean: South | collected 2010
AGATTTATATGCGATTCTTTTCATTTTTTAGAATTATTTCTTTTTTTTAAATAATACCAACATACTTTCAAAAAAAATACAGATTAAAATATCATTTCTGGAATTTAGCATATCAAAAAATTTTGAGGTTTTGAATCTTTTTTTGCTTCTGTGACGGGAAGACACGTACTTCCTACGTCAGACATTGCAGATGGTGGTCTATAGTATTCACCTCTTCCCGATTTTTTATCATCTACTTCCCCTGCTATCCATGCATCTCTTGAGACACCCAGTTTTCCATAATAATTTGAGTTTAGTCTATCTACATTCAAAACTCCTCGTTTGGCGTGACTTTTCACTAAATTGCATTCTACATTATTATTATGCACCGGTGCATGTGCATTAGCCATTCTTTGAACCTGTAGAATTTCTTCTTTTGGTTCTTCTGATTGGGAAATCATTGGAAGTGCTGATCCACTTGCCAGATGACCAGTGGGAAGTTTCAATTGTTCTTTACCGCTAGATAGTTGTTCTTTTTCGACAATTCCGGGTAAAATATGATTTATTGATTGCATGAATCCTTTCAAGAAACCCATTCTGTTATTTTCTGATCCATCAGAAGTTCCTATCAACATATTTGGAGCATTTATTCTATTTGTTTCATGGAATTTAGAACCATCTTGAAAGTCTTTTATATTTTGTGCATCATACGAGTTTATAATACGTTTACCGGGTCTTATGTTATTTGATGCTCCAATATTTGATTCATTTACAACTGCTTCTCTATTTATTTTTTCCTTGTTTATCATTTTTCGTTCTTTGGGAACATTAACTCTTCCTTGGCGATAAGAGCTTGAGTCTACAAGCTGTGTTTCATTATTTGTTGCATCTGATGATCCTAATAATTGCTCTGGTCTTGTTGAATTTTTGTCAAACTGTTCTGGTTCTAGTGTATTATTTTCTATAGATATTTCAGGATTTCTAAGTGATGGTACAGTATCACCATGTTGAAGCATTGCTTCTGGACCATCTTCACCAAACGTTTCTGTAATTTCTATTGTACTATCCTTATTTAGTAAAGTATTTGTATCAACTCTGCATTGATCAAGTGTTTGCTGTATAAGAATGGATTCCAATTCTGGGTCATCTTCACCGGGCTCTCTTTCTTGTAATGATCTTATATTACAATCTTCTAGTTCGGGAGCATTTATTCCATCTACAAAAAGTGCATCACGTACATTCATAGTTGATACTTTACCTCCTCTTAAAACTACACCGGTATCAAAATTCTTTTGTCTTAGTTTGTTTTGTGGAAGAACTTGACGATTGGTCGGTAGTACATCTGGCTTTATTATTCCTACATTTGAATCTGTATTTTTTTGTCCATGTTCTGAAGAGAATACAGTATTTTCATTTTTTATTGGTCTATGTTTTTGTGATTTTATATTCAAGTTATCGACAATTGATGTTAATCCACCAGTTCTTCCTTCTACAACAAGTTTGGCAGATGTAAGTATTGGCATAGACTGTTTTATCAAGTTATTATTGTACTCTCCATCACCGACTGCCAGCTCTCTTTTGAATAATCCTGTTTCTTTTTTAGTTGTTTTTTCTGCGACGTATGGAGTTTGTGCATCCTCATCTACTCCTTTGGCGGATACTTCATAGTTGACGTAATGATTTCTGTTTGTATCTACAAGCTTTCTTGCTCTTTTATCATGTCCTTCTAACATATTGTATCCATGATATCCTTCTCTGCAAGTATCTTTTTCTGTGAATGACTGAGTGTGTGCAGAATTATGCTTCAAATCATTTTTTTGTCTTTCTGTCGTTTCTGAAGCGGCATTTAAGTAACGTTTTAATGGAGCTTCTTCCTTTTCTGGAACAATACCAACAGTTTCCTTCTTTTTTTCTCTCTTTATTATACCTGTAAATACTTCCATATTTCGTGTGGCTTTTGTCACTTGTGGTTCTGAAAACTGTCTTGGTGGTATTTTTTCAGCCATTAATGGAATTTTTCTTCCTAAACGATCTGTATATTCACCTACTTTTTCTTTAGTATTTATGTTCATCAGGCACCAATCTTCCTCCAGTGTTGCTTCATTTGTGTTTGTTTTCATAGGTAAAATATTTAAATTGTATGATTCGTCATCTTTAAATGTATTTCCAATCTTGCCATTTCGTGGTTCGTCCAAGAGAAGTTTCGAAGCATTCGATACTGCGAATGCCTTATTTATATCTTCCAGTGATGCGGAATTCCCAAAATCTTTTTCAGTTGTTTGTGGTATTATTGGTTTTCCTTCATCTTTTCTTGGAATATATTCTTCTTCATCTAAAATATTTGTAACACTTTTGTTTGAAACACGTCTTGCATATGAAGGTAACATTTTAATTTACAAATTAATTTTTTTTAGACAAATGTAACAAGTAAAAAAAAAGAAGGGAACGATACTGATAATAAACCGGAATTATTTTTATAGTTTATAAAAAAATGGAAACAAACTTGGTTCAAAGAACTGCAAAGTGGTCTACATTTGCACAAATTTTATTTGGCCTTTCATCCTTTGTAGGGTTTTTGGCACCAAATAAAAACGACTTTTTAACAATATTACTTGTTGCTGATTTGGTTGTGCAAGTAATAGAACTTATATTCTATGTTATATTTGTATACTATAAACAATTACCTACAAGATTTAGGTATTTTGATTGGTATATTACTACACCCATTCAGTTGATTACCAACATCGCACTCCTTCAATATTTTGTTGACAAAAGCACAACAATCAATACATTTTTCACAGGGGAAACAAATGAAATAATTCTTATAGTTGTCCTAAATTTTGTAATGTTGTCATTCGGCTTGTTGGCGGAATTCTATCCTAAATATAAAAACTCACTGGTCACATTGGGTGTTGCTCCATTTGTTGGAAATTTCTATATAATCTATAGAAAATATGCGATACAAACAACAGAAGGTATTATACTAAACACATATGTTTGTGTAATTTGGCTTCTTTATGCGGTTGCAGCATATATGGACTACGATACTAAAAATATAAGTTACAACATTTTAGATATATTCTCTAAAAACTTTTACGGATTGTTTATTGCGGTGTATTTGTTCTATGTTTAAATTATTTTATAAAAGCGATTCTATAAATTCACTCAAAATATGATGGTCCGCGTTGCCTTATTTTTTTTTTATATTCTAAAAATAGTGAACATATATGATACCCGACGAACCATTAAAAATAGTGGACAAATGTTTGAGGTCTACGATTTACATTTCAAAACACGGAACAATGTATAGAAATTATCATGATACTGGAAAATGGCAAATTGTGCCACCACGTTTTGATAATGAAGGTAGAGTATGTGGTTATAAAAACAAGTGTTTACAGAGATTAATTGCAGAAGCGTGGTTGGAGCCACCGGATGTGACTACTGATGGTACTCGTATGCCGAATGTAAAGGTAATTGACGAAACACAAAACCCTTATGATGCAGATAATTTAACTTGGTGTTATGGAAGAAGATGTAAAAACACTGTAATTTTGAAACATTTGCCACCTAAGCTCGAATATTTACAAGAACTTTTGGAAGAAGAGAATATGGAAACTATGGAAGACGTTTCAGATGAATTGAATGTTTCATTGTCGACAGCGTGGAATTATGTTTGTAAATTGATATCACAAAATCCCGATCCAGAACTTGCACAGAAGATTGCAGTTTTTATAAATTCTTCTTGTTTAGAAATATGTTTAGATTATAAATTGCAAGGTACATTAAGCGATGCAATGGTTCATATAAACGAAAAACTTTTTTACGACGATGAATGGAATCGTGAAAGTGAAAAATATTCTCACTTGCGACTTGCTAGAATGTATTGTGATATATTAGAAGGGTCTTAAAACAATGTTTTAATTAAAATTCAAGGTGACGTTTACGGGTAGATTCTGATGAACTTGATGTAGGCATAGTTGGACGTGGATCTGTATCAGGGGGTACTGGATCTTGATTATTTTCTTCATCTTCTTCTTCTCCTTCTTCTTCAGGATCAATATATGTTTCCAAACCTATTTCATTTTGCACATGAAACAACATGTCATTGAGAATAATTGTTTGGGATATTTTCCAGCGTTCAATAATTCCATTTTTTATTTCATCCATTTCAGCATCTGTCAAATCTCTTCCAACAAATCCAAACAATGGATTGCGTTGTTGTATAATTAATGCCGCACTATTTATTAAATGTGATAAAGCTTCTTCAATATGAGTGGAAAGTTCGTCTTGAGTATAATTGCGTTCATAGAAACTAGTTGCACTATTTAAAACAATAGTGAGTGGTGGCATTAGATTCTGTTCACTATAATATCTTTCTATACTATTTTCTATCTCAAAATAAGCATTGTTAGATATAAGATGATTATGATTTAAAGTAAACAACATTTGCACCAAGTTCTTATCTATTTCTTGTTGGCATTTTCGAATGAATTCTAAACAATTATTTTTTTTTGTTTCTATATTAAGTGCCCGGTACAACGATATCACGTCTTTCATATTATTATTAAAAAATATAATTATAAAAGTAAATGTATTGGAACTCTCTTCAGAATTTGAAAAAAATAAAAAACGTTGGTATTGATCGCCTCAAGGAAAAAAGTCTTACAGGTAGTTTTATTCACATATATACGACAGAATCATGCCCGCATTGTATTATATTTAAAAAAAATACCCTTGATATGTTACTAGATAAAATAAAAGGTATATATGGTTATAAATTATGTGATGTGGGGGAGTCTTCCTATCATCTGGATATTTTGCAAAGTGCTGGTGTAAATCAGGTACCAACAATATTGCTATTTTCCAATGGAAATGTAAAAAAATATACCCCAGAAGAGTTTCTTACAATTATCTGAATTCAAATATCTTCTTGACATTGTAGAAAAAGTCTGGTACGTTTTTTGTTGAAAATATTCTACCAGTTGTAATTGATTTGAAAATATAAGCATTTATGAAATAGTCAATATACTGAAATTGAACGAGTTCTTCTAGTTCTTTATCTTCATATTTAGATTGATATTCATCATAATATGAAAATACGATATCTCTATTTATGTCCAAATAAAATTCCTTATTATTATTATCCTTGGGAACTTGTACAGTTAACATTTTTTTCTTAATGCGTTCAAGTAAATATAAAATCTCGTTTCTAAGGCATTCGTAAGGAAGATTATCTACTACCTTCATCGAGTTTAATTGTAGTTTTAACACCATCATATGTATTTCTGAAGGTATTTCTGCCCAATTTATATCTTGAGACGGTATATCTTTAGATTTGTGATAGCGACTAAGATAATGAGTTTGTGCGGATAAAATATGTGCACTGTGATTTTTTTTTATTATGTCATCTATGGTTGTATCTTTTTCCATTTTATTTATAATTTTTTTTTAATTAAGCGGTACTATTTGTTGCTGTAGCTAAACAAAGTTTCATATATTGTCCAACACATCCAATTGACATGAAAGAGTTTACGGAAGCGATACTTAAAACTGAGTTAACCGATGCTACACTAAGTGCAGATGTAGCCGATGCGATACTTCCAATAGATACTACTGAAAATGCAGACATAAGTGTTGCGATACTCATAAATGACAAAACAGATAGAATTGTCAAGTACGACATGCGGCTATACATTGTCAATGATTTTGAGGTTGTATCTGTGTCATAAAAGACAGGTTCTGGTGATCTTTTGTTGGATGGTGCTTGTAATTCTTCGGCAATCGACAAAACTCCAAGACTGTTGCTCTTCATGAGATTCTTTTGGTTAACTAATTAAAAAAAAAAAAGTTTGTCAATTCTTTTTCAGAAGATCAGATTTTTCAAAACATCTGGACCAAACTCGAGACTGAAGATATATCATCATGTCAGACATGGATGTCGATGCTTCCTCGACAGAAACCAAACAATACCAAGTTTTGAGTCCAATAGAACATGTATTGCACCGACCAGATATGTATATTGGTTCTTTGGATGTAGAAAATATTTGCAGGTATATAACATCTGTTTCTGGTTTACAAGAAATATCTACAGAATGTTCACATGGATTTTTGAAAATTGTGGATGAAGTTGTTTCTAATGCTCAAGATTATCAAGCAACAGATTCAACGACTTCTATAATTTCATTATCATTAAATTGTGAAAATGGTTGGATAAAAGTTTACAATAATGGAAAACAAACAGTATCTACAAAACCTTTTAATGGTTCAGATAAAAGCATAGCAGAAACTGTATTCGGTGTTCTTTTATCAGGATCTAATTTCGACGATGAAAAAAAGAGAAAATGGTTGGGAAAAAATGGTTTAGGAGTGAAATTAACAAACATTTATTCCAAAGAGTTTATCATAAATCTTGGTGATCCTGAGACAGAACAAAATTTTAGGATTTGTTGGAATGACAATATGAAAAAATGTGGAAAACCAGTGATTAAATCTTACAAGAAGAAAACCGCGTTCACAGAAGTCTCCTTTCTCCCGGATTACGAAAGGTTCAATATGACACTTCCTCTTTCTGAAGACATTTGTAATCTATTAAAAGGAAGGATGCAAGATTTAGCACTTATCACAGATAAAAAGGTAAAAGTGAAGTTTAATGACGAATGTATTTCTTATTCAGATTCGAAATCTTTTGCACAACATATAGGTGGTACAATTTTATCACTAGATACGTTTCATGGAGATAATGATACTTATCTTGAAGTGTGTGTAATTTCAGATACACCGAAGCCACATATTAATTCTTTTGTGAATGGTGGTCGTTGTGGAGGAACGATTGTAAATATGGTGATAAATAAGATTGCTGAGGTGTTTAGTAAGAAATATCAAAATGCACCAAGACTAGTACAAATTATCAAGGAAAATCTAGCCTTTGTGATCAAGGCAGTTATTGACAATCCAACATTTACTTCACAATCTAAAGATATGCTTGCGACACCAATTTCCAAGTTAGGTTTTGAGTATACTATTTCACCAACGCTTTCTAAGAAGCTTTTGGCTTCGAATCTTTCAATGATTATTGAGCAATCTATTGAGAAAAAGGAGGATAAAGGTGCGACAAAAGCTATCAAAGCAAAGACAGGATCTATAACAGATTATGAAAAAGCTACCAAGATTGGTGGTAAAAATCCTTGTACACTTTGGATAACTGAAGGAAAATCGGCAAAAGCACTAGTGGTTGCTGGGTTTTCTGTGATTGGAAGAGAATGTAATGGTGTTTATCCTCTTCGTGGAAAACCATTAAATGTACATGATAAATCACTAAAAGATACACTTTCAAACAAAGAATGGCTTGATTTAATTCATATTTTGAACTTGGATCCTACAAAGACATATGATAGCTCTTCTATTTCGAAATTACCATACAAACATTTGGCAATTGTTACAGACCAAGACGATGATGGATCACATATTCTTGGTTTGGTTTTAACATTTTTCCAGAAATTCTTCAAGTCACTTATTCAACTTCATCCAGCATTTTTGTTACGATTTGTGACACCGATTGTAAAGGCCAGACAAACACCCAAATCACCCTATATTCATTTCTTTTCACTTCAGGCTTTTAAGAAATGGTCTTTGGATAACAAATGTTCTGAAGCAAATTATTACAAGGGTCTTGGTACATCTTCATCAGAGGAGGCAAAAGAATATTTTGGTGAATGCAAAAAGCATACAGTAAATGTTTTATTCAAGGACGAAGATTGTTATAAGATATTATCCGAATCATTTGGAGATTCTTTTTCAGATAAAAGAAAACAGATGATTCAAAATATAGATTTCGAATCGTTTGTGGATTATGCAAAGGAGACTGTTGATGTTCATGATTTTTGCAACCACGAACTTGTACATTTCTCCTATGCAAATATAGTGAGAACAATTCCTGGTATGGACGGTCTGAAACCGGGACAACGTAAAACTCTTTATACGTTATTTAACGATAAGAGTATTATAAAATATAAAGTGGCAGAATTGGCTGCCAAAGTTACTGGATTTTCAGCATATCATCACGGAGAAGCATCTTTACAAGAGACAATCGCACATATGACCCAACAATATTGTGGTGCAAATCAGATAAGATATTTGGAAGCGTTATCACAATCGGGAACACGTCATGATGACCGTAAAGTTCATGCACAACCTCGTTATATGAATACAAAAATGTCCGAACTCACTAGACTTATTTTCGTACCATCTGAAGATGATGTGCTTGAATATAACGAGGAAGATGGTAAAACCGTGGAACCAAAGTGTTATGCTGGAACAATACCGATGATTCTTATAAACGGAACAAAGGGAATCGGGACCGGATATTCTACAGAAGTACCTACTTATGGAATTTTAGATGTTATTGAAAGTTGTATTACGCTTTGCAATGGAGAAAAAATAGAATACGATTTAGAACCCAAATGTAATGGATTTAAAGGAACAATAGAGAAAGACAACAATTCTTATATTTACAAAGGAATAGTAAATATAGAGGGTGAGTGGAAAGAAGGTTCTAAGAAAGGAAACGTATTGAGGATTACAGAACTACCTCCACAAATGTGGACAAATAATGTCAAAGAATCTCTTGAAAAACAACAATGGTTAAATGAAGTGATAACTTATACAAAAAATGATGATGTTGATTTGCGCATCCATGTTAACGAAGATGAAGATATTGAAAAGCGTAAAAATGAAGTTCAAAAAATGATTACAAAGAAAGTTCACACAAACAATATGAACATGTTTAACTCAAAAGGAATTTTAAAAACGTATAATAATACAATTGAGGTCTTAGAGGATCATGCTGAGTTTAAGCTTTATATTTGCAAGAAACGTTTGGAAAATATGATAAGATGTAAGACAATGGAGATGAATTTGGCATATGCAAAATACAAGTATATAACACTGGTGCTTGAAGGAAGTATTAAAATTATGGGTGTGAAGAGAGAGGTATTGAAGAATCAGATAAAAGAAAATGACTTGGAAGAATTTACAAATGAATTAACAAAACTATTGTTGACTTCCCTTACCGAAGAGGAGTCTGAGAGACTGAAGAAAAATCACAAAGATTTGGAAGAAGAGATTAATGAGTTGCAAAAGAAAACACCAAATATGTTATGGATGGATGACTTACTCGTACTTAAAAATCATTTTATGACTTCTAAAAGAAGTCTAGATGATCAGGGTGAAAACAAACAAGTAAAAAAAATAAAATCTGTTGGAAAAGAATTTAAGCAAGCTTCGGGTATAGCGTAGTGTTTTAGTTTAATGTTTTAGTTCGTTTAATATTATCATAATCTTCTTTACATGCCCTATACAAAAGATAGCATGCAACTGTAATAACAAGTATTTCAAAAATAGCGGGTATCATTTCCAAGGTGTTTTAATAGATGCATATCTTTTTTTTCTATATTCTTCCGCATAAATATGACGTTTCTCTCTTTCTAGTTCATACAAAAGAATTGCATCGTAACTTACACTCTCTTTTATACTTACTGGAACTCTTACTGGTTGTGATCCGTCATTTATTGATCTCATAAAAGGATTTGTTCCTCCTTCACGGGTTGATGACAAAATAGAAAAATATACATCTCTTTGTCTATCTTTTAAGTTTTCTTTCAAAACACGATATCTTTCTTTTAATTGTATATATTTTGGATTGTTTTCCATTTGTTAAATAAAAGTATATTGTTTGTCAGATTTTATACACAGGTTTAAAATATATCAACTCGTAACAATGATTGGTACCATATATTTTGCAAGTGCATTTATCCCAATGATATATACCCCAACACAAAAAATCATGATTTCAATGAATGAAAACCGAGCAAAATATGAATGGATTTCAAGAATCGATAAACCATTTGGTACAAGAATAAAGGAGTTGAATGAAGAATATGCAAAAAAAAGGTGGCTGGAAAATCTTGATGTGCCCTATGGTTGTAAAAAAAGTAATAAAATATCACAAATCACTGAGAAAATATATACAAATGAAATGCCAGAAATGGAAACATATGAAATACCAGAAACGCGACCAGTGGTGGTTAGCGAAGATGAAGCAAAAAGAATTTGGCTTGAAAAACTGGATGTTCCTATATTTCGTAGACAATAAAGTGTTTAAACTCCAATTTTACAAGAGGAAAGAGGTAAGTATAAAGCACATTCGGATTTCAATCGTGCCAAATAATTTGGATCTGGCCATCCGTGCAAATGTGATCCACCAGCCCATGATGATTTTTGGTGAATAAGATATGTTACACCAAATAAGGAAGTTGTTGCAGACGTTCCAATTTGGAACATGTATCCATTTTCGAAAAGATTGTCATAAATTTCTAATATTTCATTGCTTGTTTCAAGACTATTATTCTCATCATAGACCGGAACGTATGATATTCTTATTGTTTCGTTATATCGTTGTCCATCCCTTTCACCTGATGGGAAATAAAAACGTATTTCATAAGTTCCTTGTTTATGACCTTGACATGTTATATCTGTGGGTATGACAGTCATTTCACCAGTAGGTTGTGGACCAGTTGTTTTTACATCAAAAACCTTTTCACAAGAGAAACATTTTTTATTACCTTTTAAATAACTAACCAAGTTTCGTTTTAAAAAGTGTGTTTCACAACACTTCATCTTTACTACATCTTCTCCTTTCAATTCTTCAAAAGTTATAGGATCATTCTCGTCGTCTTTAAGATTAGAGCTTTCGATCACTGTTAACTCATCTGCTACAATTTTGTAATCTATATCAGGTTTGTAAGTATAATGTTTGGTGTAGGAGGAAATAATCCCAGTCGCCGCCCTAGAGGAAGATGGTGTAGAGGAGGAAGATGGTGTAGAGGAGGAAGATGGTGCAGAAGATGGTGTAGAGGAGGAAGATGGTGTAGAAGATGGTGTAGAGGAGGAAGATGGTGTAGAGGAGGAAGATGGTGCAGAAGATGGTGCAGAAGATGGTGTAAATACCTTTCTAAGATGACTTGGTGTCCCTTTTCGAAAGGGATACACTTGATAATGCTTTCCAGATTGGTCTTCAACAATATAGTTGTTATTTTCATCTATGTAAACAAATCCATAATTAGACGTTTCGTTTGGAGTTTCACGAGATTTGAATATATTCAACATATTCCTTTTACTGAAATCTGTAGTACTTGAAAAAAGTGTTACCGTGTTTTTATTTGTTGTTTTTATTTCAACAGTATTTAAAAGGGTTTTTAACAATTTAAATCCAGATTCTTCTCGTAATTCTCGTACAGCAGCATCTTCAGGTGATTCACCATAATCTACTTCTCCACCAGGAAGCATCCAATGGTAAGTTCCAGGGAATCTTTGGCTCTTGCCTAGTACTACAAGAAATCTTTCGTACGTGGAAGAACTGTCTCGTAAAGCAATAAAAGCAGCATCCTTTGCCTTTCTTTTGCCTCCACCGACCCCTCCACCTGCAGAGGATGTAGAGGAGGAAGATGGTGTAGAGGGTGCAGAGGATGTAGAGTGTCCAGATGATGTAGAGGAGGAAGATGGTGTAGAAGAAGAAATACCCAATAATGTGTCGAATATATTATAGCTAGGTATATGAACTTTTTTGTTCATATATTGTGTGATGTAATAATATGTTTTTTCACCTATTTGGGGTTTCAAGTTGACACTGTTTGGTGAAGATGGTAAATGTATGAATATTTCATGTACTTTGAACAAAATATTATAGGTATATAACACTTTACAATTCTTGTAAGTAAACAAAGTAATAATATTTTTGGTTGCCTTACTGTTATCTAATCTTTGGGCAACTCTATATACAAAAGATAAAATTTTATTCTCTTCTAAAGTGGCTGGATGTGTCTTGTGACCGGGTATTCGATCATCATATATTTTGAAAGTTGTGTTTGTAGAATCAAGGTAATCGAAATTTATTGTATGCATTACATATTTTTCAATAGTAGAAGGAACTGCCATTTATTATTCATTTTTTTTTTAATTTTTCAAGCACTACTTTTTTCTTGCCCAACAATGGTAGAGATAGTGTAAGAATTATATTATCATATCCTTGATTAAATTCTTGAATTTCAACTTGTCTATTTTTCAAAAATACATTAAATTCTTCATCGAATTCCAATGTACCATTTTTATATATTGCATAACTACTTTTGTTTACGATGCCCTTCATATCGATTTCCAAAAACTCAAATGCACTATCTGTTGAAATCACAGTAGAAACACCCAACAATTTTCCTGAAAAACGTAATCCATAAATACAAATCATTACTAGTAACATTTATTTTAAAGGTAAATAAAAGTTAATATAGTAGAATATTATAAAAAGGTTTTACAAAATGTATATATGGTGGTTTTTTCTATTTTTCAAATATACTTGTCCCAATGATTTTCAATCAACCTTTTCTACTTATTTATTACCAAGAAGATCGTCCATTGTCATGAATTCTAAATCTTTTGAAAAAAAATACAATTATTTGTTACATACTAAAATTGAAAAGAAGATAGACGATAAATACTATAAGAGAAGTAGGTACCATAAAGTTTTTCAGCAGATGGGCTTATACAACTCGAAAGAAATAAAGTATAACAATAAGAAGAAAATGCATAAAGCTCGTGATAATTTACCAGATCAATACTGCACGATTCATTATTTTCGGTTTCGTTGAATAGTATGTATTTGAACTTATTTATTTTTTGGTGAAACCTTTTCTGATGATTTTGCCAATGAATACATATAACCTCCCAGTATAGCAATAAAAGAACCAATCATACAAAGTGGTTTCATTGGTGTTTGGAAAAATATAACAGATGCTAAAAGTATTACGATTCTTTTCATAGTGTTGGCGACAGCATGTGTAACTGGGTGTACGTTATTCAATGCTAACATAGCGACTTCATTATATGTATAAAAGTAAAGTCCTGTAAATACTGAAGATTTTACTATTGGTATTAATCCTGAAATAGAAATGGAATGAGTTAAGATGGAACCTATTTTTTGTCCTTCCATTAGGATAGCAAGAGGAAACGCAAATAAAAACGACATAACTGTTAAAACACCAAACAAGTTTTCTGGTGTCATATTTTCTCCTTTGGGTTTGTCCATAGATGCCCTTGAACAAATGTTTCGAATCGCAAATGCAAGATTTGAAAGCATTGCGCCTCCAAATGCAATCCATGTAAACGAAAGTTCAGTAACTGAAGCAAGTGCCACTCCAAATACAATAGGAATAAGTGAAAGCATTGTTAATTTAGAAAGACGTTTTTTCAAAAGAAGTGCTGATAAAAAGCACGTGAAAACAGGCTCTGCTGCTTTTACAATTTGAGTAAAAGAAACGGCACCAGAGTTTGCAGATACAACTGCACCTATGTGTCCAATAGAGTGACAAAATGAGATGGGTAGTAATGTGTAAAACACATTACGTGTAATAATTGGTAGTGGTCGAATTTTGAGTGTCCATAAAGATGATACGAATATTGTACCAACAAATAGGGAAAATGCAGATTGAAACCAAGGCAATGGTAACATTGTAAGACGCACCTTATTCTCTAAATTGTACGCTGTTGATAATGCAAACCAAAGTGCAATATATACTCCTATTTTTATGTTATTAAGATCATTTATTCTACCTATATCCGAGCATCCATCTAGATCACATAATACCAAACACTCTTGAGTTTCATCATCACTGCACGGAATATTTTGTGAATATACATCTTTACCGGTAAGAAAACGTACAGTACGCGAAACCATTGTACCTGACATTACTATATTTGATGACGGATGATATGGTTTTATATGTGCGAATATTGGTGTTTTTTGTGGAGATAAAAATGATAATACTAATGTATTAGAAATCATTTTTTTAAATATAAAAATAAAATATATTCATATATTATTCTTACAGTTTGTAAGCAAAGATGTTGTTTCAAGGACAGCAACCTTGTTTTCCAATTGCATATTTATTTTTCTTAATGTATCACATTCTTTTACTAATTCTTGTAATCTTGTTTTGAACGATGATATTTCCATTTCATTTCTATTTTTAGTAATGATTGCTTCATCATGATTACGTTTTAATCGTTTTAAATCTTGTTGTATAGAATCATAATCTTCTAGTTGGCGTTTCAAGTGAAGTGATTCTGTTTGTGAAATCGCTGCTACTCTTTTTTCTTCTTGTACCTTTCTATTAATATTTATAAGTTCTTGGTTTAATGTGGAATAACTTTCCCTATGTTCTGAATCCTTTTTTCTTATTTCATTCAAGGTTTCTTTGTGGAATTCCATAAACTTTACATGTAAACTGTTATTCTTTTCTTCCTGTTTACATAAATCTTCCAATTGTTTCTTATTCGTTAAATCTGAAATTAAAATTTGTTGTTTCAATTTTTCATTTTCTGATTTTTCAAGGCACAATAAATCGTCTATATTTTTCATTTTATTTGAATACTCATTCTTTATATCTTTTATTTCCTCTTCAACCTTTATTTTCAAAGTAGCAAGTTGATTTTTATAAGAATTTACAGATTCAACAAGTAAATCATTTTTATTACACATCAAATCATATTCGAGTTTTATTGTTTCGTGTTCCTTATTACTTTCATCGTATGGTGTTTCCTCCATTACAATCTCATCTGTATTTACACCTGTACTTACTGTAGTTAATGTGGTTTCTTCTGGCTCACGAGAAAAAATTTCTGATTGTAATGTTAGTACTTTTTCTTTTTCATACTCTAGAGATTGAATTGCATCTTCGAATTTCGAAGTTAATTCTTGGAATTCGTATTGTCGCGAAGCATTTGCTTCTTTCTTACCCTTCTCGATATATGTTTCTTGTGTTTCTGTCATATAAATTTTAAGTTTTGTTATGAAATTTGGAAACCATATCTTACAAGCATTAGACTCTCCATTTTCATTCAAAAAGGATTCAAACTCACGATTAATGCTTTCTGTACTTGACATTTCTATTGCTTTTAAAGATTCTTTTACTACTTCATCGATATCGATTTTCTTATGATCTATTTGTTTTAGTAAGATGCTATCTATTCTTTTATTAAACTCATCGTATATAGAAGATTCATATGGTTTCATTGCAGAATTTTGAAACTCTTTTATACATCTTTCACGACATTCTTGATACCTTTCAAAAAGATTTTTATATGTATCTTTTGACCATTTTTCGGTTTCTATTTCCACATTGTAAATGATTCTTTTATATATATCATTATGTTGAATATCTCTCAACATTGACCATGCATCTTTCATTACAGGCATTTCTGAACTTTCTACCTTTTCTACAAGTATTTTGCACATTTTTACAAACATAGATCCAGACATAGGGATACCATCAGCAGTTATTGGGTATGATTCATCTAGTAACAAATCCCTAAGTTTTGCCATGGATGCCATAAATTTTGGATTCAAATTGTTATGTTTTTTGTTTAGATTTTGTGCAGAATCTGTTTTTGAAGCTCTTGGTAATGTGTATAACTTCCTATCTGAAAATAACTTTTTTATACAGTCCCGTGTATTCGTCTTATTTCCCGAACATTCATTTAGTGAATATTCCAAATACTCATCATTATTTAATGTTTTCCCGTTTTTGTCCACCATTTGAAGTGAAAAATCTCTTAATATCCAAAAGAATTTAGGAGGTATTGCATCATTATCTATATATTCAGATACATTGCTCATAAAACTCAATGTTTGAACAGCTGTTTCATCTATATGTCCTGTAGAATTGTATAAAAAAATAGAACTTAGTAATACAGCAAATGTAAAAATTTTTGTATCGTGTTCTGAACTAGCATCTAATGCATCAATTCCTTCCGTGTCCATAACAATCATATCTAAATCATCGTTTACATTTAATAGTTTCTTGGAAATCCATAAACCTTTTGTGCATGCTTGTACAGTCTCTCCTACACCGAATCCTTTTGAAGGTTCACAATCCAAAATTCTATTCAAAAGAAATGATTTACCGGTGCGAAACTTACCCGCACAAGAGATTACTCCAAATGGTTTGTCAAGTGAGCACAACCATTCTAATGTCTCATTACATAATTTAAAACTCCCATCCACGTATGTTAAAAGTGGTACGATCGTCTCTTCCATTAATACCATACAATGACTTAATATTATATTCTGATTCAAAAGTATTTTGTGATTGATTAAACATTTTTATAAAAAATAATAAAAATGCATATCCGAATAGAAAATTTAGTTTATGATATTACGGACTTTAATCATCCGGGTGGAAAAGTCATACAAACTCATGCATGGACTGAAGAAAACAATATAGATGCAACAAATGCATTTTATCAGTTTCATAATCGTTCTTTAAAAGCCTTAAAAATATTAAAATCATTACCTTCATTTCCAACAAAACTTCCACGTGATGATATCGAGCGAGAGTTTCGTGTTATTGTTTCGAAACTTAAAAAAGACGGTTATTTTGATCCTTCATGGCGACATATTGTTTATCGAATATCATTAAACATTTTGATATGGGTGTTTGGTCTCATACTTTTGAATTATAGGTGGATGATATCCAGTATAACAATAATGTCGATTGCTTTCATGCAATGTGGATGGATTCAACACGAATGTGGTCATAACAGTTTTACGTGTATTCCACAAATAGATCGTATACTACAAATAATATACGTAAATGTATTTATGGGTGGTAATTACAGATTTTGGAATGACCAACATTTCTCACACCATGCGAATACTCAAGACATTCGGTATGATAAAGATTTGAAGACACACCCTCTCGTGGCTTTTAACGAGAAATTAGTACAAAAAAAAGGTCACACGTGGTTTACAAAACACCAGCATATACTTTATTGGTGGATTATAAATCCAATAGTATGGTTTACATGGGCATTTTTATCCTATCCAATGTTTGCTTTGAAACATAATCATTTTCGTGAATATATGATAACAAGAGTTTCATCATTTATATTATATCATAACTTATTCAAGTTTTCTAATATTATTTCTGTGTGGAATACATTTATACTTTTCAATGTGGTATCACTTTTTGGTACCATGTTGCTTTTGGCAACATTTACTGTTTCACATACGACAACTGATTCATATGATAAACACAAAGGTTGGGTGAGACCGTCCAGTGAACACACAATAAATATTCCAGACCATTGGTTGACAAATACATGGATGGGGTATTTGAATTTCCAGATAGAACATCATTTATTTCCAACTATGCCACAATTCAGACAAAATATAGTCGGAAAGTATTATATTCGACCATTTTTTGAAAAACATAAAATACCATATAATGAAGTTTCTTTTTGGAGAGCAAATTATGATGTTTATTCAAATCTAAAGAAGATATCGGAGTATTAGATTATGATTCTTTAGTTATACGTTCCAACAAAGTTTTGAATTCCTCGAGCAGAATAGTTTCATCCTCACTACCATCAACAGTATCCTCTACAATTTTACGTGCAGAACTATAAACATCTCCGAATAACTTTCTAACTCTTTTGTGTCTCAACTTTTCAATTATTCCATGACTTATATCTTTACGTCCATTGATATCTTTGTGTAATTTTTTGAAGTATTCAATCATGTATTTTTTTAACTCTTCATCTTCAGAATCTTTTATTTTTGATGTAATTTCAGACATTGTGAATTTGTATAACGATTCTACAGTACTGACTATATTTGGTGGTTGATATATAGAACTTCCTGCAGCAGAACTTCCTGCAGCAGAACTTTCTGCATCAGAACTTCCCACAGTGGAATCTTTAGAGGGTAATAAAGGTCCTTTTCGTTTTTTTACTTCTCTTGATGGATTATTAATTACATCACCTACAATTTGATCTAAAGTATGTGTTTGTGCATTTTCTATAAAATGTTCCATTTGTCTTTTGTCAGGAGTTGGTTCCATTAATTGTTCCAATGCATCTTTTACTTCTTTTGTTTCATCTGTGTGTTCATCTGTGTGTGAAGCTCTATAAATTCTTTTCAATAATATTTGTGCATTCCACATTTTTACTAATCCGAATTATAAAAAAAAATCTGTTATAAGTGACACTCTATCATCGAATCAACATGAACAAATGTGGATCTGGTATGGATGTTCTTATGTTGCGATGGTGACCGTCTATTACAAATACTTTTACAAATATGTTATAAGTCCATTACATAATAACTCCAAAAGAAATATTTTCAATTTATATGTCATAGAATGCGACGGGTATCACAATTGATGGATCCGTACAGACAAGATATACATAAGTACCATCTGCATTCGGATTCGTCATAGTTAGGGGGTATTGCGACCCTGTTTTCTTTTGTTGTTTTATTTTAACATTTGCTTCATCAATCATTTTACAAACTTCATCTGTTGTTATTGCTGTAGGTTCAGGACTATTTCCATTTACTATAACAATACTAGAATAACCTTTTTTATTCATTAATATGTCTGCTATAATTTGATCCGAATTTTTATTTGAAGTTACAAATGGAACTCTTAAATGTTTAAAGTTATCTTCCATTTTAGGATTTATTATTAAGACTAGGCATGATATCAAAACAGGACTTGCACCAACAGGTTCATAATAATTGTTATCATTTATGAGAACAACATGTTTTGTGGTGATTCCTTTGAGTCCAAAAGATTCCCACTGCTTCCTTGTGAATTCTATTTTACTTGGATAATTTCCAGGTGTTGATGTAAATTGTGATCTAAAATTTTCATCTAAGACAACAGTATTTGTTCCTGGTGGTTTACCAGATTTCTTGATCCATTTTAAACCATTTGTAGCATTCTGTACGGAAGGTACTAATAGAGATTCATCAGCATATCTTGTTGCTTCATCTCGATTATTTGTCAAATAAATACCCATAGAATAGACAAATCTTCCGTTGACAATAAAACCATTTTCTAAAATTTTTTCCGCCACTATACTATTTGTTCCATGATATAATTCCTGTACACGTAATTCACCACCTATACTTTTGACAAACCGTATAGTTTCAAACATTTGCATCAGTTGAAGTGCTCTTTGAAATGATGTATAATCTGGTTTTATGCTATTTATACTGTTTTCAATCATTTTTTCAATGTCCCACGAACCATCCCCACAAAATTTTATATCCTTTGGTAATTTTTTGGCCATTTTTTTCAAAACATTTTCTAATTCACGTTTTGTGGTTAGTGTAGACCATCCTACTTTTTTTGATGACTTTGAATTTGAGGATGAAGAAGAAGATTCTGTTTTTGATGACTTCGATTTTGAGGATGAACTTTTAGTAGAAGATGCTGTTTTTGAAGGAAAAGATACTGTTATTTGTGACTTCGATTTTTGGGATGAAGAAGAAGATGCTATTTGTGAAGAAATAGGTGTATAATTTTGAGGAGTTGATGACTTAAAAGCAGAATGGCGCATTACTGGTGGTGGACCACTGCTAAGAGGAAGAACGGGTTGTGAAGAACTAGCTTTAGTTGGAGTCACTAAGCTACTTGGTATTTTACTTGGTTGTGAAGAACTAGCTTTAGTTGGAGTCACTAGGCTACTTGGTATTTTACTTGGTGGTGAAGAACTAGTTTTAGTTGGATTCACTAAGCTACTTGGTATTTTAACTGGTGTAAAAGAAGCTTTATTTGTGGGGTTTTTTGACGATGGTGAATTTATCACAAGTTTTATGGAAGAATTTTGATTTTGTGCTTGTGCTTTTTTTTCTTCTAATCTCTTTTTAGAAAATGGGTTTATCATATTATTATTTATTGTTGGTATGAAATTAATTGATACAATACTCGATTTCATCTGTATAAATAGTTTCATTTTCTATCAATATTTTCACAAGTATATCTATTACATCCATGTGTTTTTCTAATGTGTTGATTGCTGATTTTTCCGCTTCATCAACAAGTTGTTGTGCTTCTTCAAAAAGTATATTTTCATTTCTTACCATACTTGTAGAACCAAACCCTAAATTTTTGACCATATTATATGCAAGATCACTTGCTTTCGTTATATCTGATGTCGCGCCTGTTGTCACACTATCTTTTCCAAACACCAATGTTTCTGCTGCTCTGCCTCCCATCATAACAGCAAGTTGTGCCTTTAGATATTTTTTGCTTTGTAAACCCAAAAGTGATTCTTCACATGGAAGAAATTTTGTGAATCCTCCAGCACCATTGCTTCTCGGTACAATTGTTACTTTTATGAGTTCATCTATAAAATCTGGATTGGAATATCCAACGATTGCATGGCCGATTTCATGGACTGCAATAAGTTCCTTTTGAAATTTTGTATATCTCAAAGGTTTTTCGAATCCAATTGTAATTTTTTCAATGCAACTTTCGATATCCTCAAAGTTTATTTGCGTGGCATTGTTTCTAGCTGCTAGAATAGATGCTTCATTTAGTAAATTTGAAATTTGAGCACCGGAAAATCCCGTAATTTCTTTACTTATTTCTCTAAAATCAATATTATCATTTAATGGTTTGTTTTTAGAATGCACTTTTAGTATTTCAACTCTTTCGTCTACATTTGGCAAAGTTACTGGGACTTTTCTGTCGAATCTTCCAGGTCTGAGCAATGCTTCATCAAGTGTATCTATTCTATTTGTAGCAGCAATTACAATTAAGCTATCTTCCTTATCAAATCCATCCATTTCACTAAGTATTTGATTTAATGTTTGTTCACGTTCTTCGTTACCACCACTTACTCCACCCTGTCCAGATGCTCTTTTTTTTCCGATCGCATCTATTTCATCTATAAATATGATACTTGGTGTATTTTCTTTTGCAGTTTCGAAGAGGTTTCTTACACGTGCCGCTCCGAGACCTACATACATTTCTACAAACTGAGATGCGGATATAGAGAAAAAAGGTACTCCTGCTTCTGCAGCAACCGCTCTTGCAAGAAGTGTTTTACCTGTTCCGGGCGGACCCTCCATTATAACACCTTTTGGTATTTTTGCTCCGAGACTTGTATATTTATCCGGGAATTTCAAAAAGTCTACAATTTCTTGAAGTTCAAATTTAGATTCTTCACAACCTGCAACATCATCAAATTTTGTATCTGGTATTTCACCAATCTGTTTGGTTTCTTTCGAAATCATAGAATTTCCCATTAACACATTACTTCTATTATTTGTAAGTAATAAGTATATTCCTACTAAAAGAAACCACGGAAAAATCTCTCCTATACTTGGAAGAATATTTGGTTTTGGTATTCTCACAGAAAAATCGGTACCATATTCTATTAATTTATCAGTAACTGAAGGAATTTGAAATGGAAATATTTCTGTTTGAAACATGGACCCATCTGATGTTTTACTAAATATTTTAGTATCCGAAACAATTGCGTTTGTTATATGGTGTAGTTTCGCTTCATTTAACATGTTCGTATACGACCATGAATTATATGTGGTCATTTCTACATTTGATCGTTTTATATTATTTCGTGTTACAGTATAATAAACAACTGGTGTTTTTGAAAAACTAGTACATAATGAAAGTAATATACTCATTATTTGTATTCAAAAAAAAAATAATTATTGTCAATTTGAACTATTAATAAATATTGGTAATGTTTTGTGTGGATCAAACATATTGTCAAAATGTTTTTTTCACTGGAGCCCTTCAGTGGTTCATTCATCGATGCTTACCCATCATACATCGAAGAACGAATAAAGAATCTTGGAACAAATGATTACATTTTTCTAGGGCCAGATTTTTTCAATGCTAAAATTATAAGTAGAAATGGAGATATTTATCAGGTAACACCGGGTGTTTCTATTCTTAATAAATATCAAGGATTAAGAAGTGTAAAGTTCTTGGAGAGTGATTATGTAACAGTATTTTTTAATAGGAATAATCAATGGTCATTCTATAGTATGACTCCGTCACAGACAAAAATACTTAAAGTGAGTGATTGTATTCGAAATTTTGGAAATACTTTGACATGGCAATGGTCATCTAAACCATCATTTACACAAAATAGAGAAAATGATTGGGTTTCTTACAATGAAGAAAACGCAAACATAATAGAAAGCGCATTTACATCGAATGAAGACTACGCAAACATAAACGTTGGGATGAAAGAATATAAAATAATCTTTATTGTCGATGATGATGGTAATAGAAGTGTATATGGAAAACAGGTTTGTACAACAACTGGTAATCGACGCTGGGTAAGAAGATGTTTCCGCGATGAAACATTATTCAACTGCCCAGACTCTGAAACAACATGTGCATTATGTCTTGAAGAATTTGAAAATTCAAAACATCTTCCTTGGTGCAAAACAAAATGTGGTCATGTATTTCATTCTGCATGTTTATCACGAATAGAAAATACTGGTCGTTGTCCAATGTGTAGAAGTAATTTAACTTAAAACAACCATTCATCTTCAAAGCTTACGTTATAATCCATACTCTGGTCGTGGAGAAAACAGTGTGTAAGTTTTCCTCTGTATTTGTTCCAAAAATTGTTCTCTATTTTTATTTTATGTAATTGCACAACATCTTTGGAAACAACATTCTCATCAAAATCCAAGACCAAACGTGTTGGATAATTTCTATAATAACATTCCTTGTTTTGTTCTACCACAAATTCTTTTGATATTTTTCGAAACCGCCGCCGCATTCCTTCTACACATAATGTTTTTCCTCTATACGAAAACACTTTGTGTTTTATCAAAGGATCATTATGTTTTGAAAAAATATAATTGCAAGAATTAGCAGGTTTTACACCATATTCTGGATTCCAATCTAATGTGTTTGTTAAACAGTCCAAAATTATAAAATGTTTTCCATTTTTAGATTCCGCAACCGTTAATATTTCACACCTTTTCCCCTTCATAAAGCGAGAATCAATTGAATATGAATTAAATAGTAGTTTTGGTGAAGTAAACAGTTCATTTTTATATATTTTAACATTTGCAAGTTTCATACCAAATGGCAGCATTTTTGATATTTCTTCACGGTTTTTAATATCATATGCTACCCATAATGAATATGGAAGTATTTTCATTACAAAATTTACAGGTGTGTACATTTTTAGTAAATATAAATTTATCCGGGAAGTTTTATACTTACTTCAGTCAATTTGGGATGGAAGATTATAAAGCATTGTTCATTCTTTATTGTTTTCAATATATTTGTATCTCCTTTAAATGTTGATGGGGGAGGAAGTGAATCCCATATACGAAAACACTTTGTGTTTTATCAAAGGATCATTATGATTTGAAAAAATATAATTGCAAGAATTAGCAGGTTTTACACCATATTCTGGATTCCAATCTAATGTGTTTGTTAAACAGTCC
>MDTA01084375.1_pt1 | contig 23309 bp, 25 predicted proteins | sample 811151 | NCBI WGS metagenome assembly MDTA01 (sample SAMN05326648, study PRJNA326480) | marine metagenome | isolation source: seawater | place: Indian Ocean: South | collected 2010
TATGCCACGACCGAAATTAAGCCTCGGCAGTTCTTTTGCGCCATGCATCTATGATACTTTTCTGCCTCGGATTATTTGACCGTAACAACAACTAGGAGAGAGAAAAATGAGCGCAGACGGTACTTGGAACACCACGATCAACTCACCCATGGGTGCACAGCAGGGCACCTTGGAGCTCAGCGTCGAGGGCGGCCAACTGAGCGGCAAGATGTCAGGACCACAGGGCGAGATGGCGATAGAGGACGGCTCGGCTGACGGTGACTCACTGTCATGGAAGGCATCTATAACCTCCCCCATGGCGATGACACTGGAGTTCAGCGCTACGGTAGATGGGGATTCCATCACTGGCAAAGTTAAATTGGGTGCGTTTGGAGAAGCCGACCTTTCCGGTACACGCGCAAGCTAATCGCACACGGGGGAGGTGTTATGAGCTGGGACAAAGAAATCGACGAAATGCAGGCCCGCGAGGCGTTGGCATTTGAAATGGGCGGTGCCGACAAGGTCGCACGTCAGCATGAATTCAATAAACTCACCATTCGCGAGCGCATTGACCACATTGCTGACGACGAGAGTTTTCACGAAATAGGCACCCTCGCGGGCGTCGGTGAATATGACGACGACGGTAATCTGCAAGCCTTTACGCCGTCGAACTTTGTCTTCGGCACCGCCGATATCGACGGTCGACCAGTGATCCTCTCCGGCGACGACTTTACGGTACGCGGCGGCTCAGCCGACGCATCCATACCGGGGAAACGCGCCCGCGCAGAAGGTCTGGCGGTAGAGCTACGCCTGCCGCATATTCGCCTGGTTGATGGCATGGGCGGCGGCGGCTCGGTGAAGACCATAGAAATGGCGGGGCGCACGTATATACCGGAGGTGCGGGGATGGGAAACCATCGTACAGCACTTGGCCGTCGCGCCTTCGGTGTCATTGGCACTGGGTTCGGTCGCTGGCATTGGGGCCGCACGAGTAGCCTCATCCCATTACTCCATTATTGTGCGCGACAGTGCGCAGATGATGATCGCAGGCCCTGCGCTGGTCGACTGGGCAAGTTTGGGGGACGTCAGCAAAGAGGAGCTGGGCTCTTACAAAATCCACACCCGTAACGGTGCTATAGACGACGAGGCCGCGACCGAACAACAGGCCTTTGCCATGGCGCGCCAGTTCTTATCCTACCTGCCAAGCAGCGCGGATGAACTGCCACCGGTTGAAGACTGCACAGATGACCCAAACCGTGCTGACGATACGCTGTTGAACTTGGTCCCTAAAGATCCGCGCCAAGTCTACAAAATGCATACTCTTTTAGAGTCCGTGTGCGATGCAGGTTCCTTCTTCGAGATGGGTCGCAAGTGGGGTCGATCCATTATCACCGGGCTAGCGCGCTTCGACGGGATCCCAGTGGCGATATTCGCGGAAAACCCCCGAGTTTATGGCGGCGCGTGGACGGCAGATGCCTCGCGTAAGTTGACTCGGCTTCTCGATCTGGCCGCAACCTTCCATCTGCCGGTCATCCATCTTGAAGACTGCCCCGGATTCTTAATCGGTAAGCAGTCCGAAGAAGAAGGGACTATACGCTATGGCTCCACCGCCTTGGCCGCGCTCGGACAATGCACCACCCCGTTTTGCTGCATTGTTATCCGCAAGGCCTTCGGCGTAGCAGGCGCTGCCAACCATAAGCCAGGCAGCCACCACATGCGCGCCGCCTGGCCATCCGGGGATTGGGGTTCACTGCCCATCGAGGGTGGTATTGAAGTGGCGTATAAGGCCGAAATCGCCGCGGCCGAGAACCCCGACGCGCATCTGGCAAAAATTAAAGACCGACTGAATAGATTGCGCTCGCCTTACCGTTCTGCGGAATTCTTCGAAATCGAAGAGATCATTGATCCACGCCAAACTCGACGCTATCTCTGTGAATGGGCCAGGCTTGCGCGTAAAGCTGTGCGCACCGATCCACCTAATTTTGGCTATCGTCCCTAATCTCGATCGTCGTCTTACGTCAGAACCATAGAGCAGCAAAACCATGAGCGAGTATCGACAACACAGCTACCAAGCCCCAGCCGGGGCAACCGAAATCCTATTGGTGCGCCACGGCGAGTCCCGTGCGGCATCGGCCGACAACCCGTTCCCCCTCGTAGACGGCCACGGTGATCCAGAATTGCATCCCAACGGCGAACAACAGGCCATACTCGTTGGAGAACGACTGCGTCATGAGCCGATAAGCGCCATCTACGTTTCCAACCTGCAACGCACACAGCAAACCGCAGCACCATTAAGTCAGCACCTTAACTTAACGCCCGTGATCGATCCGGACTTGCGCGAGGTCTTCTTGGGCGATTGGGAAGGTGGCGTCATGCGGATTCGAGCAGCCGCGGGCGATCCAATTTTCACCCAGATGCAGGAACAGCAACGCTGGGATGTCATCCCGGGCGGGGAAAGCTGGGAAGTCATCAACACCCGACTAATGCGTGGTTTACAGCGCATACACAGCGCCCATCCGGACGAAAAAGTAGTCGCCGTGGTGCATGGCGGGGTCATTGGGCATTTGGTTGCCCACGCCAGCGGCGCCCAACCGTTCGCGTTTAACGGTGCGGATAACGGTTCGATAACGCATATCGTAGTGCTAGGAAATCAGATAAAAGTTCGTTCGTTTAATGACAACAACCATGTGCAAAGCACTCTGCACGACGGCAGTGGGCAATTGACCTGAGCTATTCTTGCTCGGTCGGCGCGCCGTTTAAGACCCAGAGTTATCAACGTGCACGAGGGCTTCGAGTAACCTATCTAAGCTTGCGGGCGGCTGGTCCTTAAATTCGCTTAACCGCGCATACAATTCGGCCGCTGCGCCGTGAAACTCTGCCGGCAATCCGCACTCCGCAAAGGTCGCGCTGATTTGTTCCATCTCCCCTGCAAAGCGCCAGGCTTTGGCAGAAATTGCTTCGGCGGTCGCCTCGCTGCGTTGGCTCAAACCCGGGAGCGACTGCGCCCATTCAGTGCGCAGCGACTCAAGCACACCACTGCTTTGAGCCAAAGCATTAACGGCCAGCAACAATGCCGAATGCCCCTTGGTATAGGCGGCATAGGCCATCTTCAAGGCCGATGCCGCCACTCCGTTGTCTGCCGCATGCGGCAGCGCGATGGCCTCGAGTGCACCGCCCTGAAACCAGCCAGCTACGGTGGCGGCATGCGGACCTGACAAATACAGACGCGTCGTCCCCGCGCGCCAGGCAGGAGGGCCGATGATACCGCCATCCACATAGGCAGCGCCCATCAACTGAGAAATTTCCACCGCAGTTGCCGGCGCTATGGCATTGGCGTCAACGTAAAACCCTTCAAACGCGCACGCGCGCACTGCTTGCGCCTGAGCCAACGCGCTGGCTGGTGGGCATACACTAATCAGCACTTCCGCCCAAGCGGCCAAATCATCAAGCTGCGGGAATTCTTGCAGCGCAGCTGCGCGGGTTCTGCTGTGTGCACTTCGTCCTGCGCTGCTCCAAGCAACCTGATGATCGCCGGCAAGCAAGCTCGCCGCAACACTGGCGCCCATTTCCCCGGGATGCAGAACACCTACCCGCATTGCTTAACGCCGGTAATCCAAAGGGGGCAGGCGATCGCCCAATAAAGCCGCATATTTAAAGCCGGGGCCCTGCGAGCGCTGTAGCTCTTCCGTTGCCGCCGCAATAAGCTCGGGACTTTGAATTAAGTCCACCGCGGTCTGCGCCAAAAGTTTGCTGGCCAAGTGCATGCCCTTATGCCCGATGGACATGCCCCCCGCCGCTACCGCTTGCCAGCTGTGCGCAGAGGTTCCCGGCACCCATGTCGCAGTGGTGAACCCCACAGTAGGCACCAACCAACTGACATCGCCCACGTCTGTCGAACCCATACCCTGCCTAAACGCATACGGCTGAATCTGCCGCTCCGAACCCAGCGCCAAGCGCTGCACCTGAAAACTCGCCTGAATATTCTCCGCAAAAGTTTGCTCGGCTTGGTCGTAGCGAATACCGCCCAGCGAGACTAGGTTCTCATGCACAACTCGCGCCAGCGTATGGTTAGGCATCACCGGGTAATTTCCGTGCATGACTTCCACCGCAACTTCTGTTTCGGTACCCATGGCGGCCGCCTCGGCCGCTTTAACCACGCGCTTAAATAGATTCTTGACCTGTGATGGCTTGGGATGCCGGACGTAGTAATAGACCTGCGCCTGCTCTGGGACAATATTCGGTGCGTCCCCACCATCAGTAATCACATAGTGGATACGCGCCAGCTGCGGAACGTGCTCGCGCATTAAATTGACCATGTAATTCATGGCTTCAACACCATCTAGGGCCGATCGACCACGTTCCGGTGCAGAGGCCGCATGCGCAGCGCGGCCGCGAAACGTAAAGCGCCCCGACTTGTTGGCTGTGGAGCTAGAGGGCGACGCTGAATTGCGATCGCTGGGATGCCAATGTAACACCGCGTCTACATCATCAAACACGCCGGCGCGCGCTAAATAGACCTTGCCAGAACCCCCCTCCTCAGCAGGAGTGCCCACCAATTTGATCGTGGCGGCGATACCGGTCGCGTCGAGCCAAGCAGCCAACGCGCTTGCCGCGGCTACCGACGCAGCACCGAATAGATGATGACCACAGGCATGACCCGGCGCACCTTCTTTTTCTATCATGCGCCGCGGCACCGCCGCTTGATTCAAGCCAGGCAACGCATCAAATTCAGCCAGCAGTGCAATGGTCGGACCGTCGCGACCATATGTCGCGACAAACGCCGTGGGAATGCCAGCAACGCCCTGCTCCACGGTGAATTCCCGCTCGGCCAGATAATTTTGCAGGGTTTTACTGCTGTTGTGCTCGAGATAACCCAACTCGGCCAGACGCCATAGCGTATCGGCAATTTGGATAGAGGATTGACGCTCGGACTGAACAAAATCCAAAATTTCGGCCGCATGGGCAGGTATTCTGGCGAGCGTGAGCAACAACGCAAAAGCGATCAGCAATCCTCTAAAAAACATACCAACGACCTCTAGCATTTAATATTCAAGTGCTCGCTTATTTTCAGCTTTCAACCAGCTGACAACGGCGCACACTGGGCCGCAATACTACTGATTGCCACACCACGGCCACCCTGCCGAATACTGTTGCGATCATGGCCCGGCGTAACGTAGCCCAAAGACAAACCAGTGGCCGGGTCGGCCCAAGCAAGCTGACCCCCCGCGCCATTATGGCCAAAAGCCGAAGCAGAATTTGTTTTGCCGAAACCACGAAAATTCCGCGAATCATCACCGCTAATGATCAGACCGAGGGCCCGATTGGCCGGTTTCTTAAACATCATATCGGTGAAATCGCCCGACCGAACTCTACGCACGTCCCTCCGAGTGGCCTGACTCCAGAGCTCATCAGAGCCCGGTAAGCCACCGTGCAGGAGCGCCTGATGAAACAACGCCAGGTCTCCCGCAGTGGCAAAACCGCCACCTCCAGGGACGCCCACCGCACGAACCTCGGCCCGGTTAAAGGCCAAAATGGCCTCTTCGGTCACCTCGGTGACCGGCGGCACCGGCATGCCTAGGTTCTTATAGTCCTCGGGTGTCAATGGGTCACCGACGTGTTCGCAGGGCAATACGCGCGCGTTTTCACGCTCGGGCAATCCAACAAACAGATTCTTTAGTCCCAGTGGCTCGAGCACTCGATCGCGCACAAATTCACGATAACCCTTTCCGCTACGACGCTCTATCAGCTCGGCGATGACATACATTGATGACGATGCGTGGTACTCGAATTTGCTACCTGGAGGCCAATTCAACCACCAGCGCGTGAAACGGCCGAGACGCGCCTGTTTATCGTCCCACTCTAAAGGTGCAAACGGCGCGCTCGGGAAACCCGCAGTATGAGTAAACAACTGTTCTACGGTGATCTGATCTTTTTCGTTGGCCGCAAACTCCGGGATGATATCTGCCACTCGCTCGGCTTCCGCAAGTTTGCCCTCCTGCATCAACAGCCACGCTGCGGCCGAAGTGATGGCCTTAGTCGCGGAAAATATGCAGGTCAACGAGTCCTGTTGCGCCTTGCCGTAGGACGCCTGAAACACCAGTTCACCGTCTTTCGCCAGAGCAACCTGAGTGGCCGGCAGCAGGCCTTCGTTGACCTCTTTTTGCACTCGCTGTAAAAGCTTAGCGACCTGTTCAACGACTAAACCGCGGTCGCTCGCGGCAGCTAAAATTTCCTCACTCATCACTCAAAGCCCCTTTCTGTTGGCATTAAGATTACCCGACCCGTTACACAAATAGCCAACCACCATTACTGTGCGCGCCCCATATGTTGCCGACCCAACAACCGAGCCTTAGAATCGGCTGCTGCTATCACGGAGTTCCCTATGTCATCTCTACAGGGCCTAACCGGATCCATTGGTAATACGCCACTCATCAAAATCGAAAGCCTATCCACAAAAACTGGCTGCGAAATACTCGGCAAAGCCGAATTTATGAACCCGGGGGGCTCCGTCAAAGACCGAGCCGCGTTATGGATGATCAACGCAGCAGAAAAATCGGGCACGCTAAAAGCAGGCGGCACAGTGGTTGAGGGAACAGCGGGAAACACCGGCATAGGACTGGCCCACGTATGCAATAGTCGAGGCTACGCCTGTGTAATCTATATGCCCGACAACCAATCGACAGAAAAAGTTGCCTTGCTGCGCACTTTAGGCGCGGACGTACGTGTGGTGCCCACCGTGCCCTATGCCAATGATGAAAACTTTCAAAAACAAGCCGGCCGCTATGCGGCGACTTTAAACAATGGAATTTGGGCTAACCAATTCGACAACACCGCCAATCGGCAAGCACATTTTGAATCCACTGGCCCAGAGATCTGGGAACAAACCGAGGGAAAGGTAGACGCCTTCACCTGCGCGGTGGGAACAGGCGGCACACTAGCTGGGGTATCGCGGTACCTGAAACAGCGTTCTAACGGTGCTCAGGTGGTTTTAGCCGACCCTATGGGCAGCGCCCTGCATAACTGGGTCACCACCGGCGAGGCAACTATGACCCCGGGGCCCTCCATAACCGAGGGCATCGGCAACTCTCGAGTGACCGAAAACTTAGCCGACACCGAGATCGATGACTCGGTCCAAATCACCGATCAAGAGATGGTCGATATGTGTTACACGCTATTGCGTAAAGACGGTTGGTTTTTCGGCTCTAGCTCGGGCATCAACCTAGCCGCCGCAGTCAAAGTTGCCGAGCGGTTAGGACCTGGGCACACCGTGGTCACAATACTTTGCGATGACGGCGGCAAGTATCAGTCGCGGCTCTATAATCCCGAATTTCTGGCTGCAAAGAATTTGCGCGTACCGAAACTCTGACGAGTATCGCTTGGCTCGGTAATTTAGGCACGGACACCAATTGCCAACAACTCACGGAAACCTCCGGCTGATCCAGCGACCCTGCTGTTACAGATTCCGCGCAAATAGGGCGAACAGTCGAGACCAATGTCTTTCAGCAGCGGCTTTGTCGTATATCTCTCCGCGACCTGGAAAAGCGAAACCATGGTGGGTGCCGGGGTACCATTCTATAGTGTAGCGAACACCTGCTTTGGCAAGGTGATCGTCCAACGCCTGAACCATTTCCGGTGGGGCCCAGTCGTCGGTTTCAGCACACGCAAAGTACAACTCGCCTTGGACTTTGTCGGCTCGCAGATGTGGTGAACTGGGCGTATCAACACACAAACGCACGCCGTACAAGGACGCTGCCGCCTTGATACGGTCTGGAAAGGCGGCGGCCGCTGAGAACGAAAACGGGCCACTCATGCAATAGCCCAACGTTCCTGCGGGACCGTCACTGGCGTCGGCTGCTTGCGCGGCATGTTTAAGCAAAGACTCGACGTCCTCGCATACGATGTCGTTACTCAACGCATTCATGTAGCCAAACATCACCTCGCGGGTCTCTGGTCCCACCACAAAATCCCGCACCTGTCGGTAATATAGATTCGGCAGCATGACGTAGTAGCCCACAGTAGCTATGCGCCGCGCCATATCGTGCAGTTCCTCGCGCTTTCCCGGAGCGTCCATCAAGAACACGATCACGGGGAAAGGTCCTCCTCGATCCGGTCGCGTTATGAACGTATTCATAGCGCCATCTTTGGTCTCGATGTCTATGTGTTCTTCAATCATGCCTTCCTCCGCTTGAATGTATATTTAGCACTGCAAATTTGAGCATATTCCGGACTCATAAATCAGCCCCTTGTCGATTAAAACTGAGTATCATTAATAAAGGTAATAGCGGGTGGGGTAAAAAGGTGATCGGATCGGATCTAAAAAAAGCAGGTCTTAAGGTAACGTTGCCAAGACTTAAGGTTTTAGAAGTTTTGGAGCGCGCCGAACCTCGCCATATGAGCGCCGAGGATGTCTACAAACAACTGATTAACTCTGACGACACTGTCGGACTCGCGACGGTTTATCGAGTCCTTACGCAATTCGAATCGGCGGGCATCGTCAGTCGCCATAATTTCGACGACGGCCACGCGGTCTATGAGCTTGCGGATGATATCCATCACGACCATATGGTCGACGTGGACAACGGTGGCGTCGTCGAATTTGTCAGCGAAGACATTGAAAAGCTGCAGCACCAAATTGCCGAGCAACACGGCTTTGATCTTGTGCATCATGAGCTCGTGTTGTACGTACGCAAGCGTGAGCAAACGCCTACTGAATAGAGGGTTTACTGGAGATCCTCGAGCTGTACCAAGCGTCGGTACATGAGCAGATGACGCTTTGCATTGAGTTCGTCACCCTCCAGCTCTCGAATACGCGCCAGGTTGTAATGCGCGTCCGGCACCGACGGTGCCAGCTGGTAGAAATCGGCAGCGCTTTGGCGCTCGTCGAGTTCATCAAAAATTGTGCCCAAGTTGTAATTCGCCAGCTCATGGTCGCCACGAACAGATAAGGCGCGTTGATAATGATGCCTCGCTAATCGCAAGTCACCATCAAGCTGATACAAGCGCCCCAAATTTACATGCGCATCCGCGTTTTCAGGGTCTAGTCGTACCGCCCGTCTATAGGCTTCTGGTGCACGCCCAGGATCTACTTCTTCCAAATCTAAACCTAGGTTGTACCATTCGTCGGAGTTCAACTCCTCTGGCGGTTTACCTCCACCGACTCCGTCGTTAGCGATCTGCGCCACATCCGCAGCCAAGTTCTGAATGTCGAAATCCATAGTCATCTGACGGCTTTCGACTTCCCACACATTATTCTCTTCGCGCACGACCACCGCATTGCCGTACGCGCAGATTCGAACCGCGCTAAGCGAAGGCAGGCTTTTCAACTCATCTTGTAGTTTCTGTAGCGCTCGGTTTGCCTGGCGCACCGAAATCGAAGCATCGGTCATACCTTTTGCAGTGCGCAGTAGTACAACGTCTTGGAAGGAGAAACGATAGTGCCCGCGGGGACTACGCGCCGGCTGGAGCAATCTGCGTCGCACATAATGTCGGACCCGGGTAGGTTTCATGCCGATCAAATCGGATACCTGTTTAGTGCTATAGCCTCGCATCGAAACCTATAAATCCGTGGTGGCAAATAATGCGCTTGCTAGAACCTATCAGCGCTACCCTCCAGAAGAAATATAACTTAGAGAATCAGAGCTCTCAACAAATCGCGAGACTAAATGTGTAATTGCTCCGATCAAAGTGCTAACTTTGACCAGCAGTTTTGGAGGGGATGCGGGGATGGACACACACATATCTAGACAGAAGCCGCTATTCACGAATCCGACGTTTTGGTTCTACGGCTCCTCATCGATGGCTTACGGAATAAAAGATAACGCGTTTAGCTATCTGCTACTGATTTATGCAAACAATTGCTTGGGCGTCCCAGGATATCTGTCAGGACTAGCTTTATTCATAGCGATGGTTTGGGACGCAATTACCGACCCGTTGCTCGGGCACTGGTCTGACAAGACCAACACTCGGATCGGCAGACGCCATCCATTCATGTACACAGCTCTTTTGCTCCTGCCAGGAGGTTTCTACGCACTGTTTAACCCGATAGTCGATGTTAGCGGTGAAGCAGCCTTCGCCTACGTACTCGTCACGGCAATAATAATAAGAACCGGCGTGACTCTGTTCGAAGTACCGTGCACAGCGCTGCTACCAGACCTTGTGAAAGACTACGACGAGAGGAACCGATGGCTCTCACTGCGACACTTGTTCGGTTGGACCGGCGGTAATGGCATTCACCTGCTTAACTTCTTCTTCTGGATCGGTGCAATAGAGATTGGGAGTAGAACATTCGGATATGGCCACGGCTTCATCGCTCCAGAGGGTTACGCCATCTACGGAACCGTTGGCGCAGTCGTCATTGCCATCGTAATCGTAACATCCTCACTCGGTACGCAACGACTCGCTGCGCGGCTACCTCAACCCACCGAGACCTTCAAAATCTCAGCAATGTTCACAGAAATGCGTCAAATTGCTGAGAGTCTTAAGAACCGAAACTTTGCCGCGTTATTCTTTTACGGTCTGGCCCTCGGTGCTGCGGCCGGTTTAGGCGCAGCTTTGTATATTTTTAACGTCACTTATTTTTTCGAGTTCAAGCCAACAGAAATCGCGCTAACCGCATTGGCGGTGATTTTTGCACCGCCGGTAGCAAGTTTTTTTGCGCCTAAAATTGGGAAAAAGTTTGGGAAAAAACATGGGGCTATTGTTTGTCTGCTAGCGCGACTATTTCTTTATCCGATTCCATATATCGCGGTGCTAAATGGATTTTGGCCAGAGCTCGGAAGCGGTAAGAGCCTAGCGATCTACACACTTTTTATCTACGTTGAAGTCGTGCTCGGCATTATGGGAACTGTTTTCCTAGACTCCATGATGGCCGACATTGTAGAGGACAGTGAACGAAAAACGACCAGACGCTCGGAAGGTTTATTTTTCGCTACTCGTGCCTTTGCCGGGAAATTCACCTCTGCCTCTGGAATTCTTGGCGCGGGGATAATTGTATCCGCCGCTGGACTGGATGCTGTGCGATCTGTCGAGCAAATGACGATGGCGATACGATTTGACATAGCAACGTTCTTCCTGCCCTTGTACTGTTCGCTATGCTTGGTGGGTATCTCTTTGATAAGCCTTTATAAAATAGATCGAGCCTCTCATAACGCTAACTTAGAGGCTCTGGCGAAAACTGCTAATGCCGATCTTAAGGAAGTAAGCGCAGTTGGACAGAACAACTGACCTTTAAGACCCATCGATTAGACACGCAAAAGGACCGTTTAAATGAAATCCATGAAGCTCGGACTTTCCCTAGGATATTGGGGTTCCACACCGCCGCAGCACCATGTGCAAATGGCACAACAGGCCGAAAAGTTAGGTTATGACTCGGTATGGACGGCAGAGGCCTACGGCAGCGACGCATTGACGCCACTGGCGTGGATTGGCGCGCAAACAAGCCGCATCCGTCTAGGCACTGGCATTTGCCAGATTTCTGCACGTACGCCTACCGCTATGGCGATGGCCGCCTTAACTATGGATCACTTATCCAATGGCCGCATGATTTTAGGGCTAGGAGTCTCTGGCCCGCAGGTTGTGGAGGGCTGGTACGGTGCACCGTTTTCCAAACCGTTAGCGCGCACGCGTGAATATATTTCAATCATTCGTCAGGTTTTAGCCCGTGAAGAGCCCGTTGCTAATGACGGCGAGCACTATCCGCTGCCCTTCACCGGCGAAGGCTCTTGGGATTTGGGCAAGCCGCTCAAACCCATTACTCATCCGCTCCGAGCGGATTTGCCCATAATGATGGGCGCCGAGGGACCGAAAAATGTGGCTCTGGCTGCGGAGATCGCAGATGGCTGGTTGCCCCTATACTATTCGCCTTTTCGTCAGGACGTTTACTCAGCCTCTCTATCCAACGCTAAAGCAGATTTCGAGGTAACTCAGGGCTTGGTCGTCAACATCACCGACGATGTGGAGCAGGGACTCATCCCTATCAAGCACATGCTCGCCCTGTACGTCGGCGGCATGGGTGCCAAAGACCGCAACTTCCACAAAGAACTGGTTAGCCGAATGGGCTTTGAAGCTGACGCGGAGAAAATCCAGGACCTCTATCTTGCGGGTAAAAAACAGGAAGCTGCCGAAGCAGTGCCTAGCGCCCTAGCGGACGAGATATCTCTGGTCGGCCCAGTTGAGAAAATCCGCGATCGGCTGCAGGTTTGGGACGAAACACCGGTTACGTCTATAAATGTTTCCGCCCGCAGTGTTGTGGAATTACAAACCCTAGCGGACCTCATGCTGGATCGCTGACGCAGTTAAGACTTTGCCTGACGCCGAGCGCGACGCTCCTCTCGAACTTTGCGTCGCTGCTCCTTGGCCAGCTCTCTGGCGCGTTGGCGCTGATCTTTTAAGCTGACTTTAAGCTGTCCTACCTGGGCTTTCGTAACTTGAGTAAAACCGGGAATCGCACAACGAAGGCCTTCGCGCATGCCCATCATGCTGTCTGGATCAAAGCCTTGTATAGAATCGTGTTTGCACAATCGACTGTTGCGGATATCGAGCCGGACTGAGCTGTTTGTACGTAAGCCGTGGCATTGCTTTTTGAATTGCACTAAGTAGTACTCGTCTTTGCCCATTTTGAACGCGACGTGTCTCGAGTCTAATACCTGAGTATCGCGTATTTGCCGGACATTCAAACAATTGACCTTTTTGACGTAATCGCGTTGCGATGCCTCCCGCTCGAGGACTTCCAGGACACTGAGCTCATCGACAGTCTCAGTTCCCTGAGCATGAGCTACAACAGCACTCATAAACCCTAGGATTAGGCTCACCATTAGCATCTTCATTGGCGCATTATTCAGCAGTCCAACAGCTTTTCCAAGCCACCGACACAATCCACATCGGCTTTATGCGAAAACAGTTCATCCGCTCGGGTTTTGCCCTGGTTGATCGCCATCACCGGCATACCCAATTCATGGGCTTTACGGACATAACGGAAGCTCGAATAAACCATCAGCGAAGAACCCAAAACCAAGACGGCTTGGGCTTGCTCGACCCAGCGATAACCTCGCTCAACATCGGCTTTTGGCACGGCATCACCGAAAAACACGACATCCGGCTTCAATACACCGTCGCAATCCGGACAGTGGGGTATTTTGACGCGACTAAAATCCAACTCTATGTCCGCATCGCCGTCGGGTGCAGGTGTAAATCGGGCATCGTTAAGCCACGGATTCTGCCGTTGCAGCCAATCCTGCACAACGTTTCGCTCCAGCTGCCGCCCACAATCCAAACATCGAACCCGGTCTAAACGTCCATGCAAATCCAGCACCCGCTGCTGTCCAGCACGTTGATGCAGCCGGTCGACATTCTGCGTGATAACCGCAAAAACCTGGCCGCGTTGCTCGAGTTCGACTAACGCACTATGCGCGTCATTCGGCTGCGCTTGAGCAAATGCCGGGTATCCCAGCTGACTGCGTGCCCAGTAGCGTTGGCGCCAATGCAGGTGTTGCACAAAAGCTTGATGTTGGACCGGCCGTGGGCGTTTCCAAACACCGGCCTGATCTCGATAATCCGATATCCCAGAGGCTGTGCTTAGCCCTGCACCGCTGATCACCAGAACTCTAGAGCATCGACCGACAACCTCCGCAATTTGCTGCAGATCCGACGCCGCTCGGGCGCTTCGGTCAATTTCTGCCACTTAAAACCACCTCGTTGTTACTCAGCTCGGCCCGGCCGCTCTTACTTTAGGCGGGGAATCCGCTAGACTCTCGCATGCGAAGCGATTCATCAATGGACCAGCTATAAAAATCCAAAAAGGGGGAACTATGATCAAACTTTACGGTTTAAGAATGAGCAACTACTACAGCCTGACCAAGGCCCTGCTGATCGAGAAAGGGTTAGAGTTTGAAGAGGTCAAAGCCCCACCCACCCAGAAGGAGGACAATCTGGCTCGCTCGCCTATGGGTAAGATGCCGTCCATCGAGGTCGACGGGCACTTCATGTCTGAATCCATCGCCATTGCGACCTATCTAGAAAAACTCAGCCCTAACAATCCCATGTTGCCGACAGATCCTTTTGCAGCGGGCAAAGTTATGGAACTCATCTGCCACATAAAGCTCGACACCGAGTTGGTTGCCCGTCGTTGCATCGCCGAGGCTTTTTTCGGTGGTTCCGTGAGCGACGAAACCAAGGAAAGCACAGAAAAAGACCTCGCACGGGGTATGCAAGCGGTAGATCAGTTGATGGTTTGCAATCCCTACGCAGCGGGCGATACGTTCACCCTTGCAGATTTATACACTTACTATTCTTTCGGTTTCATCAGCGGCACCGCACAGAAAATGTTTAATCAAGACATTCTCGCAGAGTACCCAAGAATTAAAGCTTTAATGGAAATGCTTGCCGAACGTCCGGCTATGCAGCGAGTGACTGCCGAGCAATAGGTCGCTAGGCACTGCGGGGGCGTAAGGCTCTCGCAGTGGTTCGCGCAACAACCCATCCCTGCTACTCACCGCGCTCAACGCCGGCGCGCTAACGGATACCTCACTGTAGCGCCGAAAAGTAACGCACCAAGCTTGTCTAACTGCGTCATAGATCAGCCGGCCGCGAAGTAGCGCTCTGGGGCAGGCTCAAAACCACGTATGTGAGCATCGACACAGCCAATGCAGGGAATACCTCGTGCACGGTACCGCTCAAGTTAAACGCAAGCCAGAGCAACAGCGTGAGCGTGCCTGCGAGCATCGAACCCATAACCGACAAAGCATGACCTTTCGCCCAGTACAGACCCAATACCACGGCCGGGAAGAAACAGGCGGCATAGAGGCTGCCAGAAAAAATAGTGATTTGTAAAATATCACCGGGCGGTTCGAGGGCAACTAACGCAGCGATCAAAGCAAGAACAACTACCGCCACCCTGGTCCATAACAAGGGTCTCCCGGCGTTGCTAAAGGGCGCCAATACATTCTTATACGCGGTGGACGCGGCCACAAGCAATACGCTGTCGATGGAGGACATAGCGGCAGCGACGATGGCTACAAATAGAAAATCCGCAGCCCAAAGCGGGAACACTGTGGCGTCGTTGAGCAATGTCGGCACAATAAGATCCGTGTCATTGATGTTGTCCAACAACAAATGGGCGTAAACGCCGATGGGGTACAAGCACGCCTGAACTAAAGCCAGACCAATTACCGCGACCCAGAGCCCCTGCTTAACCGCTCGATCGTCTTGCAGCGCATAAAAGCGCGACAGTTGCCGAGGATCCACGATCAATTTCAGCGAGCCGGACAACGCGACCCCCAATAACACTACGAACGGTATACCGCCGTTCCAGTCGAATAAAAACGCACGATCCGGGCGTGCTGCCAAGACCTCGATGGCAGCGACGCCACCGGCCGCCTTGGTGACGAAATAGAACAACATAGCGGCACCGACCACCATCAAACCGCCTTGAATAACATCGGTGCGCACAACCGAGACGAAACCACCGACGCTGGTATAGATCACTACGATCATCAGCGCCAGCATGACCGCTGCTTCATAGCTGATATCAAAAAATAACGCGAATAGGTGACCCGCGCCTTTGAAGATCGCAATGAGATATAAAATGCTGCAAAAGACGATCACTAAACCGGAACTGATGCGCAGCGGGTGGTGCTCCCGATCATTCGTGCCAAGAAATCGGCCTGCAAGATAGTCTGGCAGAGTCAGAGCATCAAAAGCAGCCGCCATACGCCGAGTTCGAGGGCCAATCCAACGCCAAGAGATATAGGTGAACAGCACCAGCATGAACGCCATCACCAGCCATGGCAGGCCGTATTCGTAGCCCTTTCCAGCGTGCCCGATATAGCTGTTGGTCGACGCAAAGGTCGCAAAAAAGGATACGCCAATGGCGAACCCGCCTAAACGGCGGCCACCTAGGTAATATCCAGAGATCGAATCACTGGCGCGTTGGCCAAGCCATGCGTTGTACATGAGCGCCGCCACGTAAAGCAATAACAGCGCTGCCGCCACCCAATGTGCAGCTATCCAGTCCAGCAGCGGCATCAAGTCGCTCGTTACGTGAATAGAGCAGGCTTATTGATCAGTTGGCGTAACTTGGAATCTGGGCATGCAGTCGTTCTACTGCCGCAAAAAACTCTTCTTTCCGTGCCTCGACAAGTGCCTTCGCGGCTCGTATTTCATGAGCTATCTCATCGCGACGAGCGGTGGCCTGCTGCATCAACTTGGACTCTTTGCGCAACGACTCCCAACGAGACACCGCTTCCAGCCAATCTTTACGCAATTCCAAGACCCGGGCTTCAAACTGTTGATACAACTCCGACGCTTCCGTGCACAGCCTCGAGCGCGCTTCAAGCTTCGCTAATTTGCGCGACGCCAGCACCTCCGCCTCCTCGCGCTTGCTGGCCCTGTTTAACGGCCCAATAAGGCGCAGAGCGCGGAGCAGTAGAATGCCGTAGCGAGTCGGGTCAAGTAACCAGCCAGACCAGCCAAACCCATTGCGATAGTCTCGCGGTAGATCGTGGTGATCACCGTGGTGGTTGCCCTCGCCAAACGGCCCCAACCAAACATAGTTGTTGGCCGCCGAACTCCTAAGTCCCTTTGTCCAGCCCCACATGTGGGTCACGCTGTTGACTGTCCAGGTGTTGTGCTGGACCAGAACGCTGCCGATCATGGAGCCCGCCAGCAGGGCGAAAAAACCTGACCAACCACCCCACGCATAACCCAGCCCCATTGGGAACAGAAACAACCAGAAGGTGGTCAAAAGGCCATAGTACCGGTCCTGCCACATGATCACCTTGTGGCGAGTGGCCTTGTAGGCGCGGCGACGCTCATCGGATTCTGGGTGATTAAACAAGTGCGTGAGCGTGTGTGACCACAAAAAATTGCGCAACGGGTCCGGAAACCAGGTTGCACTGTAGGGATCGATTTCTTTTTTTCCGTGGCGGTCCACCCCGTGATGCAGTACGTGGTTAGCAGCCCATGCTCTGACACTGCCCTGGACACCAAAGATCTGACCAAACGCACAGAAAAACAGATGCACCGGCGCCGACACCTTTTTCGTGGCGTTGTGAGTGATAAGTCTGTGGGTATAGAGGGTGGTCGATACCGAGCCGAGCACGAAATGGCTCAGTGCCCAAACTCCCGCTACCAGCGCCCAATCTGCAGGGGCGAAAACCGCCGCCCACACGCCCAAAGCGATCGCAGCAACGTGGATCCCCGCGACAAAAACGCAAATTCCAATATCAAGTGAAAAACCCCGACTGTATAACTCTGTAAACGTCGCGTAGATGGGCGCATCGCGCTCTTCTGGTGTCATAGGCTTAGTAGACCTTAAATATTTCGTATTTGAAGTTCAGGATCGCACGGCCTGCGTGAAAACTATGTTTTCGATAACTCGGACCTTGCGACGGGGCATATACTGGGTCTCACCTGCAAGAAAAACAACCGCCAAAAACAATCGATGTAAACCTAGATAATCCACGCCGCAGTAGAGCCGTAACTGACAGTGGTCTTGACCTTTGCGAAATCAGCGTGGCACGGTGGCAAATCAGAAATTTCCTCATACAGACTTAATCGAGCCAATATCACACCATGCGCGCATTTCTACTCTATCTGCTGCCCATACTCCTGTTGCTGCTGGCGTTGTTCGCCATCGGCAGCCGGCGTAGTTCGGGCGACGAACAAGCAACCGCAACCGGCGAATCCAGTGATGCCGCCGTATTTTTAAAAATTTTCGCCCTGGGGGGAGCCATCGCGGTAGGCATATTTATGGCGCTGGAGTTCACCTAAACCTGCGGTCGAAACTTACTTAAAGAGGCTCTATTGCTATGACTTTCCAACTGCACCCAAAGTTGCGCGAGGACACCCACCTGATCACCACTGCAGCAGACTGCCAGGTTTTACTAATGGACGATGCACGTTTCCCCTGGCTAGTCCTAGTGCCGCAGGTCCCCGATATAACCGAGCTGTACGAATTGGGTGAGCAACAGCAACAGCACACATATCGGGCCATCCTACGCATCAGCGAGGCTCTGGCCCGACACACCCAGGCAGATAAAATGAATGTCGCGGCTCTCGGCAACCAAGTGCCACAATTGCATATTCATATCATTGCGCGGTATCGAACCGATGCAGCTTGGCCGGGGCCCGTGTGGGGCGTCGGGCAAGTGAAGCGCTATACCGCGACCGAGCTCGAACGCACAAAAAACGCCTTGGTCACCATTCTGCCCTCGTGACTAAAACTGATCGCGCTAGGGCATAGGAATATCGTTTACGTACGTAGGCACGTGATAACCCTGCTGCACTGCTGCACGCCCAGCGATCTGCCGATACCAGCGACGCACGTTGGGGAACGCCTCTAGATCAATTTGCTGCCACTCAAAGCGCGAAATCCACGGCCAAGTAGCCATGTCCGCTATCGAATACGAACCACAGAGAAACTCGCCTTTTGCCAGCCTACGGTCAAGTACTCCATAGAGACGCAAGGCTTCGTTATAAAAACGTTCTTCGGCATAAGGCGCCTTCCCCGAATTATATTTGCTGAAGTAATGCACTTGACCGAGCATCGGCCCAATACCCGCCATTTGCAGCATCAACCACTGCATCGTCTCGTAGCGTTCCACACCCCAGAATCGATCAAATTTGTCCGCCAAGTAAATGAGAATTGCCCCACTTTCCATAAGCGTTTGCCCGTTCTCCCGATCCACGATGGCTGGAATCTTATTGTTTGGACTGATAGCAAGAAAATCCTCGTCGAGCTGTTCTTCGTTTTGCAAATTTACTGGGTGCACTGCATAAGGCGCAGCGAATTCTTCCAGCGCGATGGAAATTTTGCGTCCATTTGGCGTCGGCCAGGTGTACAAATCGATCACGTCTAAACCTCGAATTTTATTACGACCACTATACCGCGCCCTTAGGTCTTTGACTTGCAGCTGCTAATTCCCTGTGAACGCCGACGGCGGGTCCATGGCGATCCTTGTGTCCCGAACAAGTGAACCTTCCAAAACTATGGAATGTAAGCTCAACAGAGGTGCTTCACCGCGCACCGCGGAACGACCAAAATACACGGAGAAAAAGTCGAGACTCCGGGGCGGCAAAAAAAGTAGACTTTTGCCAAACGAATCCGCACCCAGCCTATGTCAAGCAACGTCGTAAAGCAGTTTTATATGGATGGCAGTCAAGGGCCGTTAGAGACGGAGCTTCACGCCGGACATGCCCACACTCCTTTACTAGTGATGTGCCACCCGCACCCGCTCTATGGTGGTTCCATGCGCGACGCAGTATTACAGACAGCTGCTGACTGCGCAGAGCGCTTGGGTTTTGGTTGGTTGCGCTTTAATTTCCGTGGGGTCGGCGGCAGCGCGGGGGCGCATCTGCCCAACACCAATCCACCGACGGAAACAGAGGACCTCACGGCCGCGGTCGACTGGTTGGGGCGCAACGCCTCGGAACGCCCGTTGATTGCGCTAGGCTATTCATTCGGTGCCAGTGTGGTGTGCCACAGCGCCAAGCACATTCAGGTCCAGCGACAGATCCTAGTGGCGCCACCGAATGCTGTTGCGTACTGTCCTATCGAGACCAGCACATCGCCGTTGGACATCATCTATGGCAGTGCTGACGATTATGTTGACCCCACTGCCTTTGCAGCTCTCAGCCAAGCATCAACTCACGAACTTCCCGACACAGATCATTTTTTTAGCGGCAAGCACCACCTCTTGGCGGCTACCCTGACGCACATTCTAACGTTAGCAGCGCCTGCGAATTAGGGCGCAAAGGGCAGAAACGCCGCTAACTCATCCAACACCTGATTCGGCTGTTCTGACAGCATCGAATGACCACAACCGGGGAGCCGCCGCTGCTGCACGTTATGCAGTGCATCTACCACAGCAAGGCCCGCTCGCGCCGGCGTCATTCTGTCTTCGTCGCCAATAAGCACTAATGTCGGCTGCTCAATTAACTCAAGCGCATCGGCTTTAAAGTTGTTGCAAGCCGTCAGATCCGCATAAAACACACCCGGGCCGGCCTGTTGCAGCAGCCGCTCACCCACAGCCAAGTTAGACAGCCCCGGATTCTCGCTGCTGCCCAAGCTGCCCCCGACACTATGGCTCCAGGTGTTCGTCATATCGATGGCGGCCTGGTCATTGTCCTTCGCCGCGTTCAGTAACACGTCCGCGACCGGCATGGGTGCGGAGGTGCCCAGTAAAGCGAGCTTTTCCACCTTCCCGGCATACCGCGCCGCCGCACTCATCGCCACCAAAGAACCCATGCTGTGCCCGACAACGCTTGCCCGCTGATTCGGACTGACCGTGTCTATGAGTCGCGCCAGCCAATCCGCGAGTTGTTCGATCGACGTCAGCGCGGCTCCTTGGCTACGCCCATGTGCAGGTAAATCCACCGCCACAACGCGCCAGCCATGTCGGGCAAAATAACGCGCTGGCATCACCCAGATCGTGTGATCAAAGCCGGCTCCATGAACAAAAATCAATGTCCGCGCATCGTCAGCAGGCGCGCCGCTGCCAGTACCGTAAAACACCTCGTTGCCGTCTACTTGTGTCCTCATGACTTGCCGCCTAGCTTTTTTTCAACCGCGCGAAGCGCGGTTTTTAAATCACTCAAAAGATCTTTAGGGTCCTCCAAGCCGACGCTAAGCCGCACCAGCCCCGGACCAATGCCCGCGGCCCGCAACGCTTGTTCTTCGACTCGATGATGCGTAGTGCTGGCTGGATGAATCACCAGCGATTTCGCATCGCCCACATTGGCTAGATGTGAGAACAGTGACAGGCTCTCGATCAGTGTGCGTCCGGCTTCACGACCGCCGCGCAGTTCAAAGCTAAACACCGCTCCTGCACCCAGAGGTAAAATCTGTTGCGCCAATTCGTAATCCGGATGACTGCTTAATCCAGGATGACTGACTTGTTCAACGAGCGGGTGCGCTTCTAGATAACGCGCGACCTCTAATGCATTGCTGACGTGCCGTTGCATACGCAACGGTAATGTCTCTAACCCCTGCAAAATTTGAAACGCCGTCATCGGCGCCATACAAGCACCGAAATCTCGGATACCTTCTTTACGCGCTCGAGTTATGAATGCCTGAGGTCCAAACTCTTCCGCGAACACAAGATCATGAAACCCAGCATAGGGTTGGGACAGCGTCGGGAACTTGTCATTCGCCAGCCAGTCGAAAGTACCGCCATCCACCACTACACCGCCGATCACGACACCATGGCCACTGAGAAACTTTGTCGCGGAATGCATTACCAAATCTGCGCCTAACTCTATGGGACGACATAAGTAAGGCGTAGCAAAGGTGGCGTCTACCAATAACGGTAACCCGTGATCGTGAGCGACTGCCGCGATTCTTGGAATATCCAGCACTTCCAGCCCGGGATTCCCAAGCACCTCGCCGAACAGCAATTTGGTATTTTCTTGAATGGCAGCCGCAAAAGCTGTGGGGTCGCGAGGATCCACAAAGGTCGTACTGATGCCAAAGCGCGACAGCGTGTATTCCAGCAAGTTATGCGTGCCGCCGTACAGCGAGCGCGACGAAACAATGTGATCCCCCGCGCTAAGTAATGTCGTGACCGCCAAGTGCATAGCCGCTTGGCCGCTGGCGGTGACCACCGCTCCGATACCGTGATCTAGAGCCGCCATGCGTTCCTCGAGCACCGCGTTCGTCGGATTAGACAACCGCGAATAGACGTGACCCGCTCGCTCGATATTGAACAAGCCAGCTGCGACATCTGAATCCGGAAATACAAATGCCGCCGATTGATAAATAGGTGTCGCTCTGGCACCCGTCGTCGGGTCGGGTGATTGGCCTGCATGCAACGCTAACGTATCAAAGCCCGTGGATGGAGGGCTGCGGTGTTTGGAATCGCTCATACCTTCTACTGCTCGCTTCTCATTTAACTCAGAGCTGCGAGGGTCTACGCTTTGGTCGCGTAATTCAAGCTACGCCGAAATCGCGCTGCAGCTAGATATGCGATGCCAAACCGGATACGTTTAGTCAACGAGGAATAACTAAGATGTATCCAGACCACTTATTACTGAGCTCAAAGTTGCGCCAAGCGCACGTCGCCAGTTGGCAAACCATCGGTCGGGCAGGCGACTTCTTTACCGGCAGCGAGCGCGTGGAAATGGTAAAGGCGGCGAGAGCCGCCACCACCTGCGATCTCTGCCGACGCCGCAAGGAGGCCCTGAGCCCTTACTCAGTAAATGGCAGGCATGAGGACTCAAGCAACCTGCCCGAACATATCGTGGATGTGATCCATCGCATACGCAGCGATCCTGGTCGACTCACAAAGACTTGGTTTGAAGCGGTTACGGCGACGGATCTAACCGCTCAACAATATGTGGAAATCGTTAGCGTTGTGACCACGTCGGTAATCATCGACACGCTGCATCAAGCCATGGACATAGCATTACCCGAAGTACCAGAGCCCGCAAACGGTAAACCTCGGGGGCAGTTCAACCAAAACGCGGTAGACGTAGGCGGATGGGTACCGGTAACGGATGCGCCCGCAGATATCGCGGGGCATGGTTTACCTGTCGTGCCAAACATTGCCCGCGCTATGGGGTTAGTACCCTCTGCCGTGGACTTGTTCTTCACAGCATTCCGGCCACACTATTCGCTGGCGGACATAGATCTTTCGATCTCTCAGGCTCAGGCCGAGTTTGTAGCGGCGCGGGTATCTGCCATTAACGAGTGTTACTACTGAACCACCTCGCACACGCTCCTGCTCCGTGCGAGCGGCCAGAACACTGACCAGCGTTATCAGGTCACAAGCCTAACCGATGCGGAAACCACCGTTGGCGTTATTGCTGAGGCTGAGTTGCGCGGTCTGACCGATGCCGCGGTGCACGGCGCGTGGGCGACCCTGAGGACTTTGCGCGAGCAGGCCGCAGCGACACTGGGAGCGCAACGAGTAACAGACGCTTTAGTGGTTGCCGCCGCTTTCAACGGCATCACCCGAGTCGCCGACGCGACGGGCATCCCGTTAGACCCGAACGTCGCCGAGACGACTGTGGAGATGCGCAATCAGGCCGATATCCAACGTTTCAGCTATACGGAAAAGAGCGCTCGCTACGATATTTAGTGCGACGACAGGCGGCGCTAATGGTATCTATGGTGGATGTTCTCTTCCGAAATCTGACGATTTAGCGTCCACCAATCGAAAATTACGCCGACTAAAAAGACACCTAAAGTCACGAGATAGAGCAGACCGGTCCACGGCTTACCCATATAAAATCGGTGCAGCCCAAGAGGTCCTATAAACACCAGCAATACCCAAGCCACCGTATAATTTATCGGCCCGGTTGCAAAATTTCGGTCAGCTCGAGCTTCGAGACGAGGCA
>MDTA01006626.1_pt1 | contig 23307 bp, 19 predicted proteins | sample 811151 | NCBI WGS metagenome assembly MDTA01 (sample SAMN05326648, study PRJNA326480) | marine metagenome | isolation source: seawater | place: Indian Ocean: South | collected 2010
AACTTAAATTATTTTTCAAATTATAATTTCTCCGCAATTCTTAATTTGGCACTTCTTGATCTTGAATTAATTTTTATATCTATAATACTTGGTACAATTGCTTTTTTTGTTATTTTTTTTATCCTTGGACTTATATCACAGATGCACAATGGTAATTTGACTGAACATACACACTCGATTGAATTTAAATTAAAAAAAGATTTTACTAACTTATCCTCTAATGAATGATAACTTATGATTGCAATCCTACTACCTGGGCTTAAAAATTCTAAAGCTAAATCAAGTGTTCTTTTTAAAATATTCAACTCATCATTTATTTTGATTCTTATCGCTTGGAAAACTCTAGATAGTGACTTTATTTGAAATCTTCTTGGTATTACTTGACACACTGCGTGCCTCAGATCAAAAGTTGTTTTCATTTTTCCTATCTTTACTCTTTGTAAAATAGCTTGTGCTATTTTTTTTGCATTTGGCTCTTCACCAAATTTTCTTAAAATAGAAATCAATTCATTCTCATTTACATGATTTAGATATTTTTTTGCAGTAAATTTTCCCAATCTATTAAACTGCATATCTAATGGACCGTCATTTTTGTAAGAAAAACCATATTTATGATCATCTATCAAAGCAGAGGACAATCCTAGGTCAAGTAAAAATCCTTGAATATTTCTAATATTTTTTTCGTATAACACTTTTGAAAATGATTTAAAATTTAAAAGATTTAATGAATAATTGTTGGATTTAAGGGATAAGCGATTTTCTGAATAAGAGATAGCATCAGGATTCAAGTCAAAACCAAGAAGCATTCCTGAAGAATTTAATTTTTTTAATATTGCCTCAGAATGTCCGCCATAACCAAGAGTACCATCAATATAAACACCACTTTGATCTGTAATTAACTTTGAAACAGTTTCTTCTAGTAATACAGGTATATGTGGAATATTTCTGTTCATATTTAATCAAAAACTAATATCGTTAGCTAAATCTTCAAAATCTTCATCATCAAACGGAGAATCATCAATAACCTTGAGTTTAGAGGGATTCCATATCTCTAACTTTGTCCCAAAACCAATTATTTCAACTTCTTTTTTGATATCCGCATAGCTAAGAAGGATATCTGTGATTTGAACTCTACCTTGTTTATCAAATTTTACATGTGAAGTATATCTTAAAATTGAACGAATAAACTTTCTATTTTTACTCTTTATCTTATTTAGGGACATTAATTCAGACTGTACTCTATACCATTCAGTGGCAGGATAAGCATAAAGACATCTATCAAAACCTTTTGAAATAACGAATGTATCATCATTTTCAGGGCCAAGTTCTTTTCTAAATTTTGCAGGAATATTTAGTCTATTTTTTTGGTCTAATTGATATTTATATGAACCACTGAAAGAATATTTATATTGTTCCATTATCGAATTATTTTCTTAAAATTAAGGGAATTACCCCCACACTTACCCACAATTATATTTACATTACCCACTTACATACAAGAGAAAATATAAAAAATAAAAAATAAATTTTTTGGGATAATATTAATTGTTGTTTTAATCCGTTTTGTACTTCAATAATATTATATTTAACTTCTATAGCCTGATTTGGTCAATTTTTATCATAAAAGAAAAAATATTAAGCTTATGGCTATATATAAAATTGCTATCATTGTTTTTATTTCGATCGGAATAACTTTAGGAAACCCACAAAAAATCTCCATAGGCGGATTTAAAACATCGGGTATTACTCAAAATGAAATTAATAAACTTAAAACTGAAATTGATAAAAAGATTCTAACAACAAATGGTTTTTCGCTAATTAACCACAACAATATTTATTCAAGATTTAATCAAGATACACTTAATATTCTTGAATGTGTCAAATCTGCTTGTATGCATGAGATTGCGCACGAGTTCAATTTAAATGCAGTTATCGCTGGAGAAATAACATTCCATGAAAACGGAGTGAATATAATGGTAAGAATTTTCTCACATTGGCATGAAAAAATTATTGATGAAATAAATGAAGAACACGCACCTATAAGATTTAGTGCTGTTGTTGATCTCATATCAAACAATTACATACCTGAATTATTGACAAAATACTCTAAATTAGTCAAACCAAATTTAAAGATAGTTGAACCTGCAAAATTTTTGTCAATTTCTGAATCTGAGAAATTAAATATTTTATTGAATATGTCAGATAATAAAGGACTTGAAAGTTATTTTATTGAATATTCTGAAAATGGTGGTAATAAATACGTAAAAGTAAAAAGTGGTAACTTTAACAATGAATTAGAAATCAATGGCTTCCCCGTTAACATACCCATTATTGGCGGAATAACAGATAAAGCCATGATACGAGTGACGCTTACAGATAATGATCAAAACATCAATAGTGTAAAGAGTAATCTTTTTTCTGTTACCGACAATACTCCTCCAATTGTAAATATCAAAAACCCCAAAAGATCAGAAATAATAATGGGGTCTAATGACTATAATATAGTTTGGACAAGTGAAGATAATCTGGGAATATACTCGCATGAAATTTTATTTTCCACAGATGAAGGAAAAACATATTATACAATAGCTACACTCAATGGTACATATTCAAATTTTAATTGGAGTGTACCTGATTTATTAACAAACAATTGTTACATTAAAATAATAACTACAGATTTAACACAATTGAAATCTGAAGATTATGTTGGTCCCATTTCAGTTATGGACGGCCAAAAACCATCCCTGACCATAATTGATAAAGTGTCCGGAAGGTCCTTCCCCGAACATACTGAATTTAATAGCAAATTAAACTTAAGAGACAATACTGGGGTTAAATTGGTTGAGGCTTATTTTACAAAAAATAAAGTTAATTTTGAATTACTATCTGAAACAGTTTTTGAAGACTTAATTAAAAATGAAGATATTGCATTTAAATTTAAATTACCGGGAGGGGTAACCTCTAATGCACAAATCAAATGGGTTGTTAGAGATTTATTTGAGAATGAGACTACCTTGTTCTCAGATAAATTCGATATAACTGATAATACACCACCAAAAAATAAAATTATCTATCCTGTTAAAGGCGTTATTTTCAAAGGTTCAGAGCAAGGAAAAATCATTTGGACTTCATCAGATAATACAACTGTAGCTTCTCACGAAATATATTATTCATTAAATAATGGAAAAAGTTGGAATTTTATCGGAAAATCTGGAGGTGATAAAAATAATATAATTTGGAATATACCGGATGTTTTTAACACAACAACAAAATTAAAATTAATCACAAATGATATTATTGGTTTATCAAACGAAACTATTTCAGACATATTTGTAATTGAAGATGTGATAGAACCAACGATAAATTTAGTTAAACCAAATGATTTATTCAGTTACAAAGAAAGAGACACCATTAAAATTCATTTAAATCTGAAGGATAATATAGGATTAAAGAGTGCGCAAGTATATTTAAAAATTGAATCTCAATCAATTAGTCTATTCGATGAAAATTTTGAAAAGGGAACAAAAAATAAAGATATCTTCATAAGTCGTCAATTGACAGCATTACCTAAAGATAATATAGAAATTATTGCCTCGGTAAAGGATGAGGCAAACAATATGAGTCAATTTAACTCTGGTAGTTTTAACTTGATTGATAATACGCCTCCTAATATTTCTTTTTATAACGACTTTGAAAATCTTAAAATCAATGGAAATTCAAAATTTAGATTAAACTGGCTAGCAAAAGATAATGTTGGTATAAAAGAAACCGATATTTATTTCACATACGACAACGGAAAATCATGGAATAATTTATTCACCACCAGTTCTGAGATCACTGAATTTTTATGGTCTGTACCAAATATACATTCTGAAACATGTATGTTGAAAATTTCTGTCTCTGATTTAAATGACTTTCAAACGGAAATAATTTCGTCAAATTTTTCAATTTTAGATAAATTAGGACCTGAACTAATAATACTCAAACCCGAAAAAAATGAAATTTACAAAGAGTATGAAATTGTAGATATTTCAGTTATCGCGAAAGATGATTATGGTTTAGGTATTATTGAATTATATTATAGCCAAAATGGTAATGATTTTGACTATATAGCTAACCAAACATTTACTTCAAATATCCTAAAAGATACGGCCTCTTTTACCTTCAAGATAAGGGAAGGTTTATCTGAAAAATCATTATTTAAGTTTATTGGATTAGATAGATTCAATAACGAGACCAATGTTAAATCCGAAGTATTTTCTGTTGAAGACAATACACCTCCAAATGTTGAATTTTCGATTAGTTTACCCAGTAACGAGTTAGGTACTGGCAAGAGTTACATTATAGACTGGATTGGTTCAGATAATTATCTATTGAAAAGTACTACATTAGAATTTTCGAGCGATAATGGTAAAAACTGGACTGAATTATATAACAAATCATTGAAAAGCACTAAAACTGAAAATAAATACACCTGGTTAGTTCCTAGCGACTTAAAATCACCTTGTATATTAAAGGTTTCATTAACAGATGTAATGAATTTAACATCTGAAGCTGTATATTCTAATTTTAAAATTGTTGACCAAACTAATCCAGAAATAAAAATCACATCAGAACAATTAAAATCTGTAAAAGAAAATAAATATTATAACTTAAGCGTTCAATTGTTCGATAATCATAATTTAAATTCTTTAGATTTTTACTATTCCAAAAATTCAGTAGATTATAATTATATAAACTCAATTTCAGATATAAAAGGCAAAAATCAAGATATATCACACAGCATCAAAATCCCTGAAGGAACAGCTAAATCTGCCTTTATTAAAATGGTATTGTTGGATATGGCTAACAACTCAACTACATTACATACTAATCCATTTGAAGTTATTGATTTTACAAAGCCATCTGTTAAAATGATATCTGAAATTCCAACTATTACTAAAAACAAACAAACTATTGATATCACATGGTTTGCGACAGATAACGAAGCTCTCAACTCAAATTTAATTGAATTAAGTCATAATTCTGGTATTAATTGGATGACTTTGACCAAACTACCAGGATCAGTAACAAACTGGAAATGGTCTGTGCCAGATACTATTACAAATAATACTTCAATGATAAGAATTGTCACTACAGACCATGTCAGTCTTACCGATACCTCATATTCGAATATATTTTCTATTGAAGATAAAATTAATCCTGAAATATTTATTCCTTATTCAAAATATCATATAGAAGTTAAAGAAAGAGATACCTTATATCAATCTATTGATATAAATGATAATGTCCAATTGAAACATTTAAAAATTGATTACTCTAACGTACCAAATCAGTTTAATTCAGTTGACTTAATTGCATTTCAAGATAATTACATTAAATCAAAATCCTTGAAATTGAAAATACCTATTCCTGCTGGTGCGACAAAAAACGCAAAAATAAAATTTACACTTGAAGATATTGCAGGGAATATATCACAAAAAGTGATAAAAGGTATTAGAGTAATTGATAATACTGCTCCATTTGTAAAATTAGTTGAACCATTTGAAAGCAATGATCTTTTGAATAAACCCATATTTATTGTTGGCGACACATTATGGTTTTATTGGGAAAGTTCCGATAATACTGGAATTCGATCTAATAAAATTAGTTATAAAAATAGTACCTCTGATTATTGGCAGCCTATCCTAACTGCTAGAGGTGATAAGTCTTCACTTTCTTGGGTAATTCCTGAAAAGGCAATTGGTGTTGTTAAATTTCAAATTATCACCACAGATTTAATTGGATTACAATCAGATCATACCATCGGACCATTTGAAATAAAAGATATTTTAGATAATTCAAGAAACGACCTTGTAATGAAATACGGAAGCTTAGCGGTTGAATCAAATCCCTCAGGAGCAATGGTAATGATAGATAATATCGAAAGAGGTTATACACCAATAATTTTAAAAAATATTTCAGAGGGAAATCATAGATTAATGGTTTACAAACGTCAGTTTAAACATATTTCAAAAATAATTCAAATTGAATCCGATAGTATTTTAACAGTGAATGAGGTTCTGGAAAGAAAATAGAGATGGAAGATACTCGTAAAGTTGAAGAGTTAGAAAACAGAATAAAACAACTCGAAGATAAGTTTAAATCATCACCTCTTTATAGCCAATCTAGAATCAAAAGATCAATAGCTGTATTTGGTCATAATATTTTAGGTCAAATGATTTTTTTGATTCCATTTTTAATCATTATTTTAATATTTCTTGGTATCATCTCAGTGTTTTTTTCAACAAACGGATTTGATCAAGGCTGGTAAATACGGTTACCATTTTCATCAAATCTGAGTAACTCTGAAATAGGTTCACCAAATTCGAAAATCTGATTAGATTTCACGGTCCCATTGTGATAATAAGTTTCAATAACACCATGGTTTTTTCCATAAAAATAATCAATTTTTGATGCAATATTTCCACTAGAATAAAATCTTATTGAGGTTCCATGCAATTTTCCGTTTTCATAATTAGAAACATTGATCAAATCTCCGTTTTCATTCCAATATCTGGATAGTCCGTCAGGTAAACCATTTCGTAATTCAACTTCGTATTCAATACCACCATTTTCATAAAAAGACTTATGATATTCTTTGTGCAAATCATTGTTACTTTTTACTTGTAAAACCTTGCCGTCTGGATTTACCCTTCTATCTTCTTGAGAAATATTTTTACTACAAGAACAAAATAACAAGATAATGTAAGTATACATAATTTGTTTAAATAACTTTACAATAGAATATGAGTTGTTTGTTTTTTTAATTGGATCTTTCATTGAAATAGTATTTTAAATATAAGTCACTTGATTATTGAAAACTTTTTTAATTTGCTATCATTTTGTGATTTCATCTTTACAATATAATTTCCACTGGGATATTTTTCTGTGTTTATTCTTAAGTTTTTGGATGTAGAATAGATAGATGAATGATTGATTTTTTGAATTAGCTGTCCTTTTATTGAGTATATTGATATAATGACCTGATCATTATGCAAAATTTTACAATTGATGTTTAAATATGGATTAGCAGGATTTGGATATATATCTAAGTCAAAATCGTGTGTGATGTTTTGTTGATTTGCTAGGTTTGGATTAAACTCATTTTGAACAAAAATCTCTGAGATAACTGTCATAAATCCTGTGACAAAACCAGTTTCAAAGCCATCAAAAGTTGAAAAGGAAGCTGAGTACTCCACAGAATTGTTTGGATCATAAAGCCTAACTGATATAGGATTCGATTCAACATATCCAGCCATTTGTTCCCCTCCAATGTCGCAAAAGTCAATTGAACCAATTGCTGCTAGATTTAATTGAGTCTGATTCCAGACTCCTGAAGCGACCAGCAACTCACCAAATTCATCATCGCAGCTATTATTGTTAACAATAGCACTTTGATCAAATATTCCTATTTCCCAATTTTCTTCAAGATTAATACTTTCTTGCAACACAACTAAATGTGATTGTCCAGTTTGATTGATGTTTAAATCATAATATTGAGAAAATATACATGAAAATAAAATAAAATGAAATACCGAAACCATTTAATTTCCAGTTAAAGATTCTAAGTATTTCTTCCCCCATCCGGTTACTTTTCCTTTAGACAAAACAACTGGAGTTAAACCTTTCGAATTTACATCATCAATTGAAAGCATTTCTGTATAATAATATAATATCTCAACTGTTGTGCCTTCTAAACTTACCATCGCCTCAGTTTTGTATGGGTTACTTAATATTCTTCCATCCTTCATTTTTGCTTTCACATTACTATCCATAGCTTTCAAAACTTCATCCTTTGTCATGCCTAATGTTATGAATTGTAATCTGGCACGATTGTGATAACTGAAGTTTTCAAGCCCAACCTGTACTGGCGAAATTGCACATGAGGTCAGTATAAATATAATTTTTACGATAAATAAGGTTCTAATTTTAATCATATTCTTCTTAAACTATTTGTCTGAATTTAGCCTATTCAATAAACAAAAGACAAGGTTTCCATGAAATTATTTTCAAATGCAAAAATATTAAATTTTATCTGTTCTATTTCTTTATTTTTTTTTGGATGTCAAAGTGAAACAATTAGTATTGAGAATAAGATTGAAAAACATAAAAATAATATTTACTTATTGAATGATTCTTTAAAAATGATAGACCAAAAAATAGATTCAGTTTTAAAAATTTATTCAAAGAAAAATAAATAATATTTATTCAGTCAAAATTTTCTATAAAGTTAAATAAATCTCTTTTAACTTTTTGAATAATAGCTTTAATTTTCGAATGCGGATTCGAAAATAAAAACAAAAATTTGACAACTTTTAATAGAAAAGCAGAAGAGCGGAAAGCTCGAAGAAATTTAATACTTAATGGCGCCTTATCCGTTTTCAAAGAACAAGGGATTGATGGTGCTACAATGGAACAAATAGCCACCAAGGCAGGATTTGGGACAGCATCATTGTATTACTATTTTCCTAAAAAAGAAGATGTATTTTCGGCAATAATGGTTAAAGGATGGAAACAACTTTGGGACAGTTGCCAAGAGACAATAGAGTCGAAAAATTCTCCTAAAGAAAAATTTTTAAACATCCTAAATATAATATCAAATCATATTCTTAAAGATAGAAACCTTTACAGCTTTTTATTTGCCGCACCTCAATATTCAATTCAATATGAATCAGAACCATGGAAAGAATTTCAAGGTAAATTATATAAAACCTTAGAAAAACTGCTTGAAAATGGAATGAAAATTGGAGAGTTTCCAAAAATTGATTCAAAACTTTTATTCAAAGCTATTGGTGGTTCCTTTCATGGTATTTTACTCATGGGTAATAATCAAAATTCATTAACTAAGACAGATATAGAAAAGTTATTCTCTAGATTGCTTTCGACATCAGCGAGTCCACATGAATAATTATATAGGACAACTACATGTTTACACAATAAGCCATATGGAGGCAAACGTGAATATTCGTGAAAGTTTTTCTATTAGTAAAAATCAAGCAGAATTAATCTACGAAAAAATAAATAATTATAATATCAACGAATTATTTATTTTATCAACATGCAATAGAACTGAATTCTATGCTGTTTGTAAAGATAGAGATTCATTAATTAAAATCATATCCAATATTTATAAGAAATTAAAGAGAGATGTCAGTTTTGATTATTTAACCAACTTTAATAAGGAAGAGTGTGTTTTTCACCTTATGAAAGTCGCTTCTGGCATGAATTCTATGATCTTAGGTGAAACTCAAATAACATCACAAATCAAAACTGCATTTGCTCATGCAAGAAAAAACTCTGCAACGGGTCCTATACTTAACAGATTAATTCAATTTGCATTAGAAACAGGTAAACGTGTTAGAACAGAAACAGATCTATCTAAGGGCTCAATTTCTGTAAGCTACGTAGCTGTTGAAAAAATAAGGTCTATTTATCCAAAATTATCAGAAACCAATATATTGCTAGTTGGTGCCGGTAATACAGGAAAGCTTACCGCTGTAAATTTTATTAAAAGAGGTGCAAAAAATATTTACATTGCAAATAGAAGGTCTGAAAGAGGACGTAAGCTTGCAAAAGAAATTAATGGAAAATACATACCATTTAAAAATATATCTACCATTATACCTAAAGTAGATATTATCGTTACTTGCACAGGAGCTGATTTTCCTGTCATAAAACATGAGCAAATAGAACCGATTTGTAAATTACATAAAAAATTATTACTTGTGGATTTATCAGTTCCAAGAAATATACAATCTGACGTTGAATCTATTAAAAATGTAACTTTATTTACAATTGATCAGATTGAAGATTTTGTAAATAACAGTCTCGTCTCTAGAAAAAAAGAACTACCGAAAGCTGCTAAAATTATCGAAGATACAGCATACGAATTCGTAAAATGGATTAAAGAATTATCCGTCACACCTACAATAGCAGATCTAAAACACTTATTTGAAGATATTCAAATTAACGAACTTTCTAAAATAAAATCTAAATACGACGAAACTACAATAAATGCAATAGATATATTCTCTAAAAGCCTGTTAAGGATGATACTTAAAAACCCAATAAATACATTAAAAGCACAAGCTTCTAACGGTCACTACACATCATCAATGGTAGATTTGATTCGTTCTATGTATCAATTGGACAAACAATCAAAAATAGTAAAATAACAGCCATATGTCATCATTAATAATAGGTACAAGAGGTAGTTCTCTAGCACTATTTCAGGCAAATCACATCCGATCACTAATCGAAAAAAAACTTAATATCCATTGCAAAATAAAAGTCATAAAAACAAAAGGTGATTCAGATCAAAAAACATCTCTTCCATTAGTAGGAGACAAAGGTTTCTTTACAAAGGAAATAGAATCAGAATTAACTAAAAAAAATATTGATTTAGCCGTACACAGCATGAAAGATCTACCCACAGACTTAGACAAGCAATTTACTATTGTTGCAGTTTCAAAAAGAGTTTCTCCCTATGATGTAATGATAACAAAAAAACCTCTAAAATTTAAAGATTTACCTCAAAAAGCAATACTTGCAACTGGGAGTCTTCGTCGTTCTTTACAAATTAAAGAGCTTCGTCCGGACTTGAAAATTGTTGATATTCGTGGAAATATAAATACACGTCTAAAAAAACTCTTTGCAAATGATTGGCATGGTGTTATAATGGCAGAGGCAGCAGTTAAAAGACTGAACTTAACTAATTACTACCATATTTTTTCAAAACAAGAAATGATTCCTGCCGCTGCGCAAGGCGTAATAGCGGTTGAAACGTTAGCGTCAAGAAATAATCTTAATAATATAATTTCAAAAATAAATCACAAGCTAACTTATGATGAAGTCAATATTGAAAGAAAAATTATTCACCAACTAGATGGTGGTTGCAAAACACCCATTGGCTGTTTGGCAAGCACAAATAAAAATACTGTTACAATTAATACATATCTTTCAAATCTTAGCGGAAATAAATCTTTTAAATTAGAGAAATCCGGACCTGTAAAAGAAAAAGATACTATTTTAGATCAAATAATATCAGACGCAATGGATATGGGTGCGAAAGAAATTATTTATGAAAATATTAAAGGATTAAATGTCTAAAAGGATCATATGGACATTACAAAATTCATGTCCTGAAAAATGGATTGATAAATTTATTATTTTAAATTTTCGTGTAATACATCAACCTTTGATCCAATTAAAATTGAATCAAAATATCAATCAACTATGGGAAAATATAAAAAAATATAATTTTATTATTGTAACCAGTCAATTTTCGGCAAAATATATTATCAAAGTACTTAAAGGTAAACATAATGTATTATCTATAGGTGAAATTTCCACATCTTTATTAAGAAATGCAGGACATAATGTAATATTTACAGCCAATAATTCAATCGAACTTGCTCACTACATAAGTGAGAATATTAAATCAAAAATACTTCATCTATGCTCTAATAAAAGCGATAAAAAAGTATGGCCAAATAATGTTGATTTATTCCCTTTTTATGGTCCGATTACCAATTCAGAGTTTAATATAAACAATAAATCAAAATCACATGATATACCAGTTTTTGGAAGTCCTTCGGGAGTAAATGCTTGGATGAATATGAATGGAAAATGTTACCACAATACAATTGCAGCTATTGGAAATACAACTGCAAAACATATCCCCTCAAAAATTTATAAATATTTAATTGTACCGGAAAAATCTACAATTAATAGTTTATGTAGCGCAATACACGAAAATATAGAGAAATATGAAAAAACGAAGTAAAATTTTTATTGAAGCCTGTTTTGGCAGGAAAGTAGATCATACGCCAATTTGGATTATGCGCCAAGCGGGACGATATTTACCTGAATATAGAGCCGTTAGAAAAAAGTATTCATTTCATGAAATGATGCATACACCCGATTTGATGACTGAAATTACTCTACAACCGATTAATCGCTATGGATTTGATGCGGCAATAATGTTTTCTGATATATTAGTAATTCCCGAGTCAATGGGAATAAATTTTAAATTAATTAAAAATATTGGACCAGTATTTGAAAATCCGATAAATACATTAGAAAAAATAAATACTATAAGAGAACCAAATATTAATTATTTCAATAATATTTTTGAGGGTATAAACAAAATACGTAACAATCTTGATCCATCAAAAGCTCTAATCGGATTTACAGGTTCTCCATGGACCATTGCTGGATATATGGTTGAAGGTAGACCAAGTAAAGATTATAGAAATATTCGTTCGTTAATATATTCAAACCCTGGTGAATATCATCATTTAATGAACCATTTAACTAATACAATAATACAATATGTCTCAGAACAAGTTAAAGCAGGTGCAGACGCTATTCAAATTTTTGATACAAATGCTAGTTATTTATCGCAATCGATATTTAAAAAGTTTTCTTTTCCCTATTTAAAACAAATAATAAATGCTATAAAAAAGCTTAATGTGCCCAGTATTTTATTTGTTAAAGGAGGTGGAGGTTGGATTGAATTACTTGAATCATCCGGTGCAGATGTATTAGGAATTGATTGGACTATTAAACTTGAAGAGGCTAAACGTGTGGTAAGTAAAAATATATCATTACAAGGCAATTTAGATCCGTCTGTTCTTTTATCATCAAATCAAACAATTGAAAAAGAGACGATTAAAGTTCTTGATTCTTATGGTTATGGATTTGGCCATATTTTCAACCTAGGACATGGTATAACACCTGACATTTCAATAGATGCAGTGCAAACCGTAATTAATACTGTTAGAGATTACAGTAAAAAATATAAAAATTTTTAAAAATGAATAAAAATAATATTATATCATCGTTTAAAGATATTCAAGAACATATCTGTGTTGGAATAACCAAAATAACAAAACAAAATTACCATGAAGATAATTGGAAATATAAAGATGGAGATGGCGGTGGTCGAACAAGGATTTTTACTGGTGAAATTATTGAAAAAGGTGGAGTGAATTTTTCTGCACTAAATGGTACTCTTTCAAAGAAAATTGCCTCAAAATTAAAAGGCGGAGGTAAAAATTTTTTTGCAACTGGCGTATCATTAGTTTTACACCCTAAAAATCCTTTTGTCCCAACAGTTCACATGAATATTCGTTACATTGAAAGAGATGATGGTTGCTGGTTCGGTGGTGGAATTGATTTGACACCATACTACATTGAAAAAAATGATGTTGTTACGTTTCATAAAAATTTAAAAAAAATATGTGATAATCATGCTATTGCAGATTATAAAAAATATAAAAATCAATGTGATAAATATTTTTTTATTAAACATCGAAATGAAGCCCGCGGTGTTGGTGGAATATTTTTTGATTATTTAAAAGAAGATATTGGTCAAACCTTTGATTTTATAAATGATGTAGGTTATGGTTTTAATGAAGTTTATTTTCCTTTATTGCAAAAAAGTAAAAATAAAAAGTACACTGAAAAAAATAGAAATTTTCAACTTTATAGAAGAGGAAGATATGTAGAATTTAATTTAGTATATGATAGAGGCACACTTTTTGGACTAGAAACTCAAGGTAGAACAGAATCCATATTAATGTCGCTACCACCATTAACTAAATGGATTTATAACTATATACCCGAACCTAATTCAGAGGAAGAAAAATTAAAAGATATAATTACACCTAGAGATTGGATTAATTACAAATGAAAAAAGCTGTTTTATTAATAAACTTAGGATCTCCTGATAAACCAACTATTCCATCTGTTTGGAAATATTTAAGACAATTTTTAATGGATGCACGTGTTATTGATGTACCATGGATTTTACGCTTTATATTGGTTAATTTTATAATTATTCCATTCAGAGTAAAAAATTCAACCAAAGAATACAAAAAAATGTGGAAAATGCATGGCATATCCCCATTAATTAAAAATACTGATTCGCTCACTAAAAAGCTAAAATTGAAATACTCTAATAAATATGATTTTTACTTTGCAATGAGATATCAAAACCCCTCAATTGATGATGCTTTAGAAAAAATTTATGCTAAAAATTATGATGAATTAATTATTTTACCTCTATATCCTCAATATGCTTCAGCATCGTCAGGTTCTACAATAGAATATTGTAATAAAATAATCAATAAATGGTGGAATTTTCCAAAGATTACTATAATTAGTAATTTTTATAATGACCAATCATACATTAACTGTATTGTTGAAAATGCTAAAAAATTTGAGATTAAAAATTATGATCATATTTTATTCTCATATCATGGATTACCAGAGAGGCACGTAGATAAAACTTATGTAAATAAAACATTATGTGCAGATAACCATTGTGAAAAGGAAATCACTGAGGATAATAAATTTTGCTATAAAGCTATGTGTTATGAAACTACTAAACTTATAGCAAAGGAGTTAGTTTTAAGTGAGGAACAATATTCAGTAACATTTCAATCAAGATTGGATGATAAATGGTTAAAACCATATACAGACAATGAAATAATTAAACTAGCACAATCAGGTAAAAGTAAAGTTTTAATTTTTTCCCCAGCCTTTGTTAGTGATTGTCTTGAAACCATTGTAGAAATTAATGAAGCAAATAAAGAAGATTTTATCATAGCAGGAGGAGAAAAATTTGACTTAGTTCCTAGTCTTAACGACAATGATAAATGGGTAGATTCAATAATTACAATTATCGAAAATAATGAATAAAAAAATTGTAATTATTGGCGGCGGCATAGCAGGATTAACTGCTTTAAATTATCTAAATAAAGAAGGATTCAATCCAATCCTACTTGAAAAATCGTCAAAAATTGGCGGAGCGATCCAAACAAAAAAGATTTCAGGATTCACTGTAGAAGTTGGTCCAAATACGATGTTATTATCTGATAAACGTACTGAAAAAATGATACAAGATTTAGGATTAAAAATTGAGAACGCTTCTCCTGAATCAAATAAAAGATATATTGTCAAAAACGGTAAACCAATACCCTTACCCATGTCAGTGGCTGATTTTATTAAGACACCTTTATTTTCATTTAAAACGAAAAAGAAAATTTTATTGGAATATTTTAATAAACAAAAGCCATTAAATCGTGAAGAATCTGTTTCAGAATTTATAATTAGACGTTTTGGAAAAGAAATCTTAGAATATGCCATTAATCCATTTGTTGCTGGTACTTATGCCGGAGATCCTGATGAATTAAGTATTATGCATGCCTTTCCAAAACTATATCATTTTGAAAATAAATATGGTAGTATTTTTCGAGGATTACTAAAGGAAAAAAAAGACTCTTATTCAATTAAAAGAAGAACTATATCTTTTCCCGGAGGTATCGACAAAATTTGTAAAGCTATTATGAATAATTTTTCAAAACAAATTTCTACAAATGTAAAAGTTACAAAAATTAGTAAAATTCAAAATAAATTCTCTATTAGCTACAGTAAAGATAATATTGAAAATACAATAAACTGTGATAATATTCTATGTTCTGTTCCTCTGTATGCACTTAAAGATATTTCTTTTGATGATAAAATCAAATATGATTTAAAAAAAATAAATAATGTAAAATACCCTCCAATAATTTCTACTTCTATAGGATTTAAATCAAAAGATATACCAAATAAAATTAAAGGCTTTGGTATATTGGTACCAAAATGTGAAAAAATGGATATTTTAGGGGTATTGTTCTCATCGATGTTATTTAAAAATAGAGCTCCAAAAGGATTTACACTATTAACTGTATTCATGGGTGGAACACGAAATCCAAAACATATTCACCTAAATAAGAAAGACAGACAAAAACTAATTCATAAAGATTTAAAAACACTGTTGGGTATTGAGGTAAAACCATCTTTTGAGCATGAAGTAATTTGGAATCAATCGATTCCACAATATTCTATTGGTTATGGAAGTTATAAAGAAGTATTCAAATCTATTGAAGAACAGCTAAGAGGTTTTTATTTTATCGGAAATTATGTAAACGGTATATCAATTCAAGACACAATACTGTCATCAATGAATATTGTGAACAGTAGGTTTAAAAATTAATGTAATATATAAAAATAAGTTAAATAAATGAACGAGAATAAATTTAAAAATCAGATTAGACCACGAAGACTTCGAAAAAAGAGTACCCTACGATCTTTAATTAGTGAAAATCAATTATCTAAAAATGATTTAATCTTTCCACTATTTGTTAAAGATGGTAAAAATATAAAAACAGAAATTTCTTCTATGCCTGGAATATATCATTATTCTCCTGACTCAATTTTAAAAGAAATTGAATCATTGTTGAAAATTGGTTTAGATCGAATTATTTTATTTGGTATTCCAATATCAAAAGACAACGTAGGTAGCGATGCATTCTCAGAAAAAGGTATTATTCAAAAAACAATAAAAAACATAAAAACAAGGTTTCCAGAAATATTTATAATCAGTGATGTTTGTATGTGTGAATATACAAGCCATGGACATTGTGGAATTATTTCTGATAACGAAGTAAAAAATGATTTGACATTGCCATATCTCGAAAAACAGGTTATCTCGCATGCTAATTCTGGAGTTGATATGATTGCACCATCTGGAATGGTCGATGGAATGGTTGGTACCCTGCGTACCGCATTGGATAAACAAGGTTTTACAAATATACCAATAATGAGTTACTCAGTAAAGTATTCATCTGCATTTTATGGTCCATTTAGAGATGCTGCTGAGTCTAAACCATCATTTGGTGACCGCAAAAAATATCAAATGGATCCAGCTAATTCACGCGAAGCTTTACGAGAAATAGATCTGGATATTCACGAAGGAGCAGATATCCTGATGGTTAAACCCGCAATGTCATACATGGATATAATATATCAAATAAAAAAAACTACAAATTTACCCATAGCTGCTTATAATGTTAGCGGAGAATATTCAATGATAAAGGCAGCATCTAGTAAAGGCTGGATTGATGGCAATTTAGTAAGAGATGAGCTAATGATTTCATTAAAACGCGCAGGAGCTGATATCATTATTACATATTTTGCCAAGGAAATTATTCAAAGTAAATATAACTTAAAATAAAAATTAAATAATTATGACAATAAAAAATACAATTTCAAGGAATTTATTCAAAAAAGCCAAAAAACTAATGCCAGGTGGCGTAAATAGTCCAGTAAGGTCATTTAATTCAGTAGGCGGAACACCTCATTTTATGGTTAAAGGAGAAGGACCATTTATTTACGATGAAGATAATAATAAATTTATAGATTTTACAGGTTCTTGGGGACCGCTTATTCTTGGCCACGCCAATCCAAAAATCAAAGATGCCATAAAAGAGGCAGTAAACAAAGGTACATCCTTTGGAACACCGACTAAAAAAGAAAATACATTGGCAGAACTAGTTATCGATGCTGTACCTTCTATTGAAAAAGTAAGATTTGTAAATTCAGGTACTGAAGCGACAATGAGTGCTGTAAGATTAGCAAGAGGATATACCGGGAAAAATCTAATTGTGAAATTTGAAGGTTGTTATCATGGTCATGCTGATCTTTTCTTATCAAAAGCTGGGTCTGGGTTAGCCACATTAGACAAACCCTCAAGCCCCGGCATACCAATATCTGTTGTCGAATCAACAATTACTTTGGATTTTAATGATATAAATCAAGTTAAAGAAGCATTTAAAAATAACCCCGATGATATCGCTGCTGTAATCATTGAACCAATAACAGGCAATATGGGCGTTATACCTCCAAAAGAAGGGTTTCTAGAGAACCTACGAGAACTTACAAAAAAATATAACTCATTATTAATTTTTGATGAAGTTATGACTGGATTTAGAGTTTCTTATGGTGGTGCTCAAGAACTTATGAATGTTTTACCTGACATAACAACACTTGGAAAGATTATTGGTGGAGGACTTCCTGTTGGAGCGTATGGTGGTAGAGCAGATATAATGTCAAAAATAGCACCAGAAGGGTCAATATATCAAGCGGGGACATTATCAGGAAATCCCATTTCTATGGCAGGAGGAATTTCTACTTTATCTGAACTAAAAAAATCTGGATTTTATGAAGATCTTAATAAATCTGTTATTTACTTAGCAGATGGGTTTAAAAATATATCAAAAAAATATAACATTAATGTAGTGGTCAACCAGTTTGGTTCCATGATGGGAATATTTTTTTCTAACTCAAACGTTAATAACTTCAAAGATGTTGCTAACTCTAGAATTGATATCTACAATTCAATGCATCGTTTCTTCCTAGATAATAATATTTATTTACCACCATCTGGATATGAAGCATTTTTTATTTCAAATACTCATAAAAAAACTCATTTTGATGAAGTTTTAGATAAATTTGAAGAGTTCTGTATCTATCTAAATAAAAAATCTAAATAGGCTCATATATCAAATTGTATTTAACTAAATGGTTAAACTAAGTAATATTTAGATAATGCTTTTTATTTTTAATAAAATAATACCTTTGTTATTGAAGAATTAATTCAACTAAAAGCACAATATCAACTACATTTGTATTTCCATCTCCATTTATATCCGACGAAAATTCCTGATTTGAATCAAACGTTAACTGTTCTAATATAAATGAAACAATTAAAACTATATCAGTCACATTTATTTGTTCATCAAAATTTACATCACCTAACAAGACGTAATCCGTAACAGTCATATTTACGGGTATATTCAATGTTGGCTCTACACTTGTAGTTAGTAAAATTTCCGCTTGATATAGTCCTGTGTTTAAACCTTCAGTATCAGTGATTATATTTATTGTCTGACTTTCTCCATTTTCAATCTGCCCTGATGTAGGTCCTTCAAAGTATAACCAGTTCACATCATCTAATTCTTTGTATTGAATAGTTTTCTCTGATTCAACATAATCAGAATCATATGCATTTACGATAGCAATTGTACCATCGGTATTTTGCATACCCACAGTACCACTTGTGGTATTTCCAGACATATTTCTATAATTAATATCAATATCACCATTAGAATGAAGTACAATTTGAAAATCAAAAGTACCACTTAAATCAGGATTTGATGTACATCGAACTACATTATTGTACCAAACAATAAATTTATCGCCTAAATTCTGTTTGTAAACAAGACCACTACCATTATTTGAACATCCACCTGGATCTATAGCAACTGGATTTAAATCATCCCAATATCCAAAAATAGCAGGTCTTGGGGCTGAGTTTGATGGTAAGCTGGTATTATTAAACTCGGTATTATCCTCACCAAAACCAATCCATCCATTAGGATTTACTATGATATTTGAATACTGTTGACCATAAAATTTAAACTCAAATCCTATGGGTATCTGTTCAGATGAAAAATCGTTATTAGGGAATGATACTAAATTATCATCATTTATATCGATATCAAGCCACTGATAATACATATCTTCTTCTAAATCAGTATCACTCCAAACATAACCATATGAATCATTCCCCCCAATATTTTGAAAAGGATTAACTCCAGTTTTTGAAACCGAATATGTGATGAAAGAGCCTTCTTCACCTGTATTTGAAATATTAAGTTGTGACACTGCAGCATTATCCATATTCAACGTTAGGTCCATATTATCAATTGAGTATGTTAATTCAGGAGATGGTAAAGGAATTGGAGAACGAGTTGTAATGAACAATGCACTGCCATCAGAAAGCACAGATGCACCTTGCATATAATTATTATAAAAAGAATATTCCATACCTATGTCAGTCAAATGATTTTCAATACCAATCGTCGCATAACTACCATGTCTTGGGGGATATGCATTAAAATCTCCAATAGATGTATTATTAAATGTTTTATATTGAAGTTTCATTTCACCATCACCATAAGGCATAACAGGGTTATTGTATAAAATTATTTGAAAATCTTCATCAGAATTCTGGTCGTATGTTCTCATGTTTGACCATTCGATTATAAAAAATTCATTATTTGGGTCTGAATATGTATAAACGTTTCCTTGAGAAGTTTTTAAATCATCCCAAAAAACTGCTACCATAGCAGGCGGTCCACCTGCTCCTGGAATAGAATAATTTCTGAATGCTTCGGAATTAGATTCTCCGAATGCAATCCAGCCATTTGTACAAATAGTTATAACATCATATTCAATACCATAAAAGCTAAATTCAAAAGGTAGTTCTACTTGAGTACTTGGTCCGTTTCCACCCCATTCGCCATTACCATTATGATTTAAATTTAAGTTTTGTCCACTCCCTCCCAGATTAGGATCAATTTCAATCCATTCATATGTGGGAGCAAGATCATAATTTAGATCATTTGAATCATATATGTAATAGCCGTATTGATCTGGTCCAGAAGGATCTAAGTTTGAAATTCGACCAATATCCATATCAAAAAAGATTTCTTTTGTATATCCAGATTGTGCTGTTAGACTAAGCACGAAGGATACACTTGTACCGTTCACAACATTGTTACTGATATTTAATTCAAATAAACCATTTGATGGGGATATAGAGCCAGGAGATAATACATTCCAATTTACCTCATCGGCAGTGACTGAAACTTCAGTATAATTAGTACTTAAAATACCGGTCACTGGCTCACTTAAAATCATTCCAGAATTGATTAAATTGATGTTTAAACCTTGAATTTCACCAGGATTAATTGCACTACCATCATCTGAAAATATATTTACTAAATCAAAATCATAACTCTGTACAAATAAATTTAATTTAGACGACCATGATTGCTCTCCAGAGGTAATCATCAACAATAATTCAAGATCCTCATTATGGGCAACACTTTGATTAACTTGAAAGGAAAAATCATTAATTTGAATTGAACTACCAGAGTTTAAAGCGTTTAATTGATAAGTGCCATTTAAAATTTCAATAGCATTAGATGATGATGATATATTTACATTAATATTAGTTAAATTAGCATTACCAAAATTAGTAAGAGGTACAGAAAGCTGGATATATTCACCAGGATTTATTTCCTGATTATTATTACCATTTTCATCATTAATTTGAATATTTAATTCTTGACTTAAATTAACAACGCCATTATCTAAATTCTCAACCGATAAAGTAGATATATAGGGCTTATAACCTTGCATTGTAACAACAACAGAAACTTCTCCTGGATTAATATAATTTAATGGAACATCTACATCACCCTCTTCGTCAGTAAAATTATTAATAAAAATTTCATTATTTCTGTAGAGAGTAACTCTTGCATCGTTGAGTGGATTCCCATAATTATCCTGAACGGCCACATTAATATAATTTGTACCATATGAAATTGAAGAATTATGGTTTACATTCATTAATTTAGGTAAACTTGTCCATAAATGTGTCGTAGGGTCACCAATCAAATTATTCCAATGAGTAAATGCTGAAATCCAATTATCTGGATCTCCAGGATATGTAATATCCAAAGCTAATTTACCATTAGCCAAAGCAGCACCTGCTGTCTCTAACTTTTTACCGAATAAACCGTCAAACATTCCCATATTCACAATATTATTAAATAAAGTGTGTGTATTCCAAGTAGCTGTACCAACAGCGGCTACTGCACCCTTAGGATTGTTCACCGTTCCTGCTCTTACAAAATACTCTGTTAGGCTAGCTGGATCTTCTGCAAATGAGTTTGTCCCACATGTTAAAACCGTTGCAAAAGGTAACATAAATCCATTATTTACATCATCAATATCAGAATTGTCAAAACCACTCACCCCTAAAAATCCTCGATAATTGAAAAATAGCATACCATCTTGTAGATTATTTTTCATCCAACTATCGTATCCATTACCTGAGATTTTTATCCTAACATCGTCAAATCCATGATTTGTCAACAACTCAGCAATGTATTCATTGGTAATTCCTGTAGAATTTCCCGATCCTGAAGCAGGATCACCGACCAATGAAGCTGCTTGATAATAATTTGGTGCAAAATCCATGTAGGTAGCTTTTTCATATATCAAGATTTTATTAACCATATTAGCAAATTCATCTGCAGTTCTAATAGACATTCTCCCCAATAAAACTTCTGGATATAAATCATTTCCATCTAACTGTGAGTATGGATGATCTCCTTCGCAATTATTGTTGTAATCATTATGTCCAAATCCATAATTACCGCCTTGATATGTCGGAATATCATACGATCCACCCACATCACCAATTAGGGTAACATATTCCGGGGCTGGATCTAAATTATAATAGGCATTTTGTATGTAAGATTTTATATCATTCGTTGTATTTCCGATTGATGATACAGATTCAGAATACACGGTAAAACCACGTTGGCGTCTCCATTCTACGAGATCTTCAAAATATGGATTATTTATTATATTTCCACCACATATATATAGCACAGCAGGATTTTGGTATTCTTCATTTTCTCTAAGATCTTGATTTGTATTTAAGTTACTGTAAATTTTATCGAAAACTTTAGAAGGTTTTCTTGTTATTTCATTATCATTATATTCGATATCAATTTCATTAATTTCAAATTCGACACTATTAAAAATTTCTAAAGTAGAATTTGTGGTATTATAATTGAAAGGTATATAGCTAATTTTGACGAAACTAACATCTCGCATTACCATAACATCTGAAATTAAAATATTTTCAGATGGAAAATTCATCTCAGAAATGTATCTTTGTTTTTGATTTTCGTGTTTTTTAAGATGAAATGAAGCTAAATAAACATTTTCTATTATTTCCGAATTTTTGATATTTACATTAACTTGGACAGAATTACCTCTTTGGACCTGATGATATGTTGAAAAAATTGGTAAATCAGGCAAACCTTCGATAGCTATTGATCCATATCCTTCCGATTTGAAAGTAGAATTTCCATCTTTTTCTACAATGTCTAATTCACCTAATTCAAAGTGATATTTATTTTCAACTTCATTGAATATAAATTTATTTTCAATTGAAAATATAAAACCAAAAGTTAAGATAAAAGCCAAAGTGCATTTTTTGTACATAAAATCTCCATTTGAAAAAAATAATTAAATAAATAAGTTCTTAACATAAAAATAATTTTACACCTAAACATAAAAATAATACCACAGCATTAGGCATTTTAAAATTGTAACAGTATTCTATATTTTCTTCATCAAATATTTTTTTTTTGTTTTTGTTTTGTTTAATTATTTTAAATTATGTGATCGAGTATAATCCGGTATAGCTCAGTTGGTTAGAGCAGTGGACTGTTAATCCACGTGTCCCTGGTTCGAGTCCAGGTACCGGAGCATGTAACAAAAAGCCAT
>MDTA01158968.1_pt1 | contig 23294 bp, 20 predicted proteins | sample 811151 | NCBI WGS metagenome assembly MDTA01 (sample SAMN05326648, study PRJNA326480) | marine metagenome | isolation source: seawater | place: Indian Ocean: South | collected 2010
TAAATCTTCTTTAGAAAGAAATTGCCATTCTGGAAATTCCTTTAGAAGTTTAGTTTCTAATTCTGTATTTTTATCAATCACGATATAAACAATTTTCGGCAATTCAATTTGATCTATTGGAATTGAAGATAAATCTTTTTGAAAGGACTCATCAAATTCATGATTCAAAGGTTTTATCTCAACGAATCCTTTTTGATTGAAAAGGTTTTCATCTTCATAGAAAAAATCTTGATCCATTGAATTAATTGAATTTTTGCTTATCTCTTTATTTTCTTCCAAATTTTCAGATTTAGGATTAGATATTTTTTTATTTTTTTGAGTTATGCTTTTAAATTCAAAAATTCCCAAAGACTTTTTAAGATTTCTAGAAATTGTTAACTTTGTGTAATTATAAATTTCTGCGATTTCATCAACAGTTTTGCCATTGGTAAATTCTTTTATTATTTTTTCTTTTAGTGAATCTGAGATTCTTTTAGCCAAAATTAAATGTAAAGTTTTTTCTATTGTAAAAAATATTTGTGGATAATCCAATAAATAAAAATAATTTTTGAAATATATTTTCTTTAAATATAAAGTTTAACTTATTGTTTCTATAAATCCTGTCAGATATAATAACAGAGTGCTTCCTTAGCTCAGCTGGATAGAGCAACTGCCTTCTAAGCAGTGGGCCGCAGGTTCGAATCCTGCAGGAAGCGTTGAAAGATCTTTTCAAAAACCCAATAGCTTAAATAATTTGTTGGAAAAAATTAATAAAAATATTACTAGGAGTTTTTTCGAAATTGGTAGATTTTCCTTCTTTATCGGTTTATTTCTATTACCTTCCGCAATTTCATTGTCAATAATATTTTTATTATTCTCTCTAATAATGAGTTATTGTGATGACTTTAAAAAAATATTTACTGATAAATTAAATTTAATTTTCTTGATAAGTTGTCTTTTCCTTATTATTAGTGGATTTTTTAATTTCTTTGATAAAAGTTCAATCAATAATATTTCAAACAACTCATATTTAATATTTGTAGGGTTATTAAACTGGATCCCATTAATTTTTGCTTTTTTTGGTTTTCAGAAATATCTTTTTAATAGCAAAGACAGAGAAAGATGTATTTTATTATTAATATTTGGATCTATTCCTGTAATTATTTCTTGTTTTGGGCAAATCCTTTTTAACTGGTTTGGGCCCATGGAAACACTTTATGGGCTTATTGTCTGGTATCAAAGACCCTTGGAAGGTATTACAGGAGTAACTGGTCTCTTTAATAATCCAAATTACCTTGCTGCTTGGCTTAATATAATATGGCCATTTTCTCTAGCCTTCATATTTTTTGATAATCAAAATAAAACTAAGTTGATTTTTAAAATACTTCTAATATTATCAATTTCCTTATTAATATTATTAACTGCTTCTAGAGCTGGATGGCTATGCCTTCTAATTCCAATATTATTTATTTATGGATCAAGAATTAAGTTTTGGCTTTACTTTTTTTTAGCATCGTTATCGATCTTGGTTACTAATTTCCTATTTCCAATATCTGGTGAAAGATTTAAATTATTTTTACAATTAATAATTCCTCAAGGAATATGGAATAATTTCACAGAATTAGGATATCAAACACTTGACATATCAAGACTAGGTATTTGGCAATATGCTTTTAAATTTATTTCAGATAAACCATTTTTTGGTCATGGATCAAAATCATTCACTTACTTATTTCTAAACGAAACCGGATTTTGGAAAGGACACTCGCATAATCTTCCGTTGGAACTAATGATTAATTACGGCATACCTGCAGCATTACTTATTTTATTACCAACTTTGTATCTAACATATAAAGCATTCTCAAAGCTATTTTTTATCAAATTGAATGTCAATAAAACAAATATACTTGATCGTGCATGGTTAATAGCTTTTACTTTATTGATAATAATGCATCTTGTTGATATTCAATATTTTGATGGAAGAATAAGCATAGTTGGGTGGATACTTTTAGCAGGCATAAAGAATATAGCATTTCATGATGAAATAATTGATAATAAAAAATTAACTAGTTTTTAAAAGATGTATTCAATAATCATCCCATCTTTAGGAAGAATTAATTACTTAAATAATTTATTGGAAAGTATATATTTACAGACTTTATTACCTAGGGAGGTAATTATAATATTTGATGATAATGAAAAATGTAGGTCCATTGAAAATTTAATTCTTAGAAAAAATCTTATTAAAGTAATATTTTATAAAAATTTAACTACATCTCAGAAAAGAAACGCTGGGGTTAGTATTGCAAAATCAGACAATATTATATTTTCTGATGATGATGATTATTGGGAGGTTAATAAAGGTGAGTTGACAATCGCATCACTAAAAAATTGCCAAGTTGTCTGTCATGCTTTCTCTAAATTTGGTTCTTTAAATAAAAAAAAGTATCATTTAGGGAGAAAAAAAAAATTCGTTAATCTTTTTTCATTGATAGCTGGAGACAATATTTTTGGAGGAGGTTCAGGTATTGCAGGTAAAAAAGAAATATTTTTATCAATTCCATTTAATCAAGAATTTTATTCTGAAGATTATGATTGGTGGATAAAAATTATACTATCTGAAATTAAAGTTGAATACTTACCAAAATCACTAGTTAGATATAGGAGTCATAATTCAAATATGACTTTAAACTCTTTCAAAATTTATTTTTATAATGCAAAAATTTTCAATAAACTTTTTATTAAATCAGTTATACTTTTTTCTACATTTATTGTTGGATATTTTAAAATTATTATAAAGTTAAGTATTAAACTAATAAAGTTCTTTTTTCTTTTATAAACAAAATTAACTTTTTTAATAAAGTAAATGGAAGATATAAATTTTACAGTTTTAATGAGCACTTATTGGAATGATAATCCTATTTTATTAGAAAAAGCAATTGAAAGTGTTTATGAAAACACCATAAAGCCTGATTTCTTTATACTTACAATTGATGGCCCCGTTCCAAATAAAAATCAAATCACAATAAATAAATTAAAATTAAAGTATCCTTTGGAAATAAATATTTTAAAAGAAAATATTGGTTTAGCTAATGCTTTAAACTCTGCAATTAAAAAAGTTAAAACTAAATGGATTGCTAGGGCAGATAGTGACGATTTAAATTTGCCAAATAGATTTGAAAGGCAAATAATATATGCAAAAAAAGGCTTTGATGTAATTGGCAGCAATATTTATGAAATCGATAATTATCACAAAAATGAATTGCCAAGATTAAGAAAGAAAATGCCTATTAATAACAAACAAATCAAAAGATTCTCAAGATTCAGAAATCCTATAAATCACATGACAGCTTTTTATAAAACTGAGGTTATTAAGAAAGCAGGAGGATACCCTAATATATATTTAAGGGAAGATTATGGATTATGGGCAAAATTAATTTATCTTAAAAAAGAATTTATCAATATAGATGAATTTCTTGTATGTGTTAATGGAGGAAGTGGTCTTTATTTAAGAAGAGGAGGTTTTAAAAATTTATTGGGCGAAGTTAAATTACAAATTTTTTTGTTTAAGAATAATATACAACCTTTGCATTTCGCAGTATTTATTTTCTTCTTGAGAGGCTTATTATTATTACTTCCAAAAAATATTTTAAAAATTTTCTACATAAACTTCCTTAGGGGTAAGGGGTAATTATTTTAAAATCAAAAGTGATATATCACTTTTATAGTTCACATTTATATCTATAAATATCTTCTAAACCAATTAAGGATGACTTAACATTTTTCATCCAATAGTAAGGGATTGAAAAATTGTTTATACCTCCTAAAATTCCTGCCCAGAACGAAAATGTACTATTAGATGCAACTAGGCCTTTATGATTAGCCATTCTTTTAAAAACTTCAATTGCTGACCCACCAGGATCTATGCAAATGTCTCTATGCAATTTTCTAAACTTTCTTAAATCTATTAATTCTGGAGAGTCAGAAAAAATAGTTATTCCTTTAAATTCTGTCTTTAACATTTGTTTTTTTGATTCATTAATTAAAAATCTTTCATTAATAATTCCATGTATATTATGATCTTTTGATAGGTAATCACCTCTGCGAATATGAATAGCCAGATTTCTATTTTTCTTTTTAGAAATATATGGAGAAAACTTTTTTATAATTAACTCAAGAGCTTCTTTATCTAAATCAGAATTATAAATTTTTTGAAAATAGCCAGAATGAAGATATCTATTTGGAAAATAATTTATAGAAAAAGACTTATCACCAGGTAATCTTTCATCACTTTGTAGAACAAAACACTTTTCTAAAACCCTTGATGTTATGAAAATTATTTTTGCAAAGGTTTTTGAACTTACTTGAAATTCTTCATATAGGGGAGGATACAAATTATTAATTATAAATTTTCTATCTCCTCTCTTTGAAAACGAATAGTTTGAAAGATTTATAAAAACTTTTGCTTTATATTTAATTAAAATTTTATAAGCTTGAAATAAACAAAATAATTGATTGCCGAGCCCACCTTTAAAAATTATTTCATGCATAGTTAATTTAAATTTTGCTATTTTTAAAAATTTTAACAAACCACTAAAAATCTAGGTTCATAATTTTTTTAAAAAATTAAAAAATCCATAAATTTAAAATGATTTTATAAATTTTTATTTTTGCTCGGTTAATTTAAATAGAAATCTATTTGATCTGTATTTGCAAAGATATTTTTTTTAAATAAAATTTACTTTTTCTAAGAAAATCTAAGTTTAAAAATTTAAAAGGAAAGATTTTCATAAAAAAAATTGTATTCATTGTTATTATTAATAAAATTAATTAATATTTTGAAAAGTTTAACTATATGAATAAATTTACATTTACTTATTTAATAAGAAATGATAAAAAAACATGGATTGATTTTTACAATTCATTAAATTTACTTTATAAAAATATACTTTCTAAACTTCAATGCCATTTTAAAGTTTTGATATTTTACGAAGGTAACCCTTCTAGTGAGGTTAATGAATTAATAGATTATTTAATAAAAAAAAATATAAAAATAATTTTAAAAAAAATTTCACTTAAAAATTATGTAAAAAGATCTTCTTCTGAAAATTATCTTAAAAATTTTCCTCACGTCTCTGACATTACAAAAGGCTTTTCACTGGGCTACAGAGATATGTGTAAGTTCTTTGCAATAGATCTTTTTAATGATGAGGAATTAAATGATAGTGATTATTATGTGAGATTAGATACTGATTCTTTTTTCTTAGATGTAAATCAAGAATTCATATTCATGCTTGAAAACATAAGAGAAGATTATGGATATATTCATAACACTATTCAAAAAGAGGATAAAGCCGTATCTATAGGATTTGGTAATTGCTTATATAATTTTTGCAAAAAAAATGAATCCCTTAAATATAATCCAAAAGAATATAAGGTTATTTGTAATGAAGCCTCAATTAATCCAAAAATATACTACACAAATTTTGAAATAATAAAACTGAAATGGTTAAAAAAAGAATTGTATATAAAATTGCTAGAACATATAGTTAAATCTCGTGGGATATACCAATTTAGATGGGGTGATGCCTTAATAAGATATTACTCTATTAAATTAATAGGGGCTAATTTATTAGTCCTAAAAGGTTGCTTATATAAACACGTTAAGGTTTTTGATTCACGAAATTTATATCAAAGAATTTTAAGCTTTATTTACTCAAAAATTAAATATAAATTAAATAATGATAATTTTGAAAAAAACCTTTCTTCTATTGACAGATTTTTTCTTGGTCTTAAAAGAAATATATATTGAATTTTAAATTTTTAAAATTAAATAATATATTTTATATTTTTTATATCAACACAAATATTAGTTTGATTTGAATCAAATAAATTATCTAAAGAAACATGAGAAAGAACAATTATTTTTGACTTTATGTCAATTGCTTTATAAATAATCTCCCATAATTTTTGATCCGAATTAGAGAAAGGCTCATCAATAATTATAATATTTGAATCAACCAATAATGATTTCAATAAATAAAGTCTTCTAATCTCTCCAGCGCTAAATGTTTCTAATTTTCTTGAAGAGATAATTTCTAAATTTTTTTCATTATTAAACTCATTAAAAATTGAATCAGCTAATTCTTTTAAATTTTTTTCAAGCGTTAAAAGATCATAAATATTTATTGAAAAAATATCAAAAAATTCCTTTACGGTTCCTCTAAATAAAGGCAATGGTATTAAAGAAATAGCTATTTTTTTATTCAAATTAATATTACTTTTTTCATTTGTAAGTTTTTCATAAATTATATGAGTTTTACCTTGCCTTAGAAGGTTTCTGACAAATGAAGTTTTTCCTGAACCGCTTGGTCCAAAAATATTTAGAATCATTTTGGGCTATTTGAATTTTTATATACCTTTGATAATTCTCTTATACAAGGTATTCCAAATTGGAGTTGAGTTATAAAACAAACTGATCTAGTAAAACTTGGAACTAAACGAGATAAAACTATCAAGCTTGTAGCTGTGTTAGCTAAATCAGCCTCAGTTATATTTGTGATTAAACTTATTAAGCAAATAAGTATAATAATGAAGGCTGCAGACTCAGTATATATCTGCGTCATATTCGATATTATTGTTTGTTGACTGAGAATTTGATTAAAAGGCCTATTTACTTTTGTAAAATAATCTAATAAGGGGGCTTGATTTTCAAGCATAGATAACTCTAAAGCAATCTCTGAAATATTATCTATTGCATTTATTCTTTTTTCAGTAAAATTTAATATTTCATTGCCAAGAATTTTCAATTTTCTAGAGACATATTTCGAAAAAAATATCAATATAAAAAATATAGGCAGGTTGAATACCAATAACTTAAATCCAAATATTTTCAATAATATAAAAATCCCACCAAAAGCAAATATCAATTCAGCAATAATTGAAAAAAAAGGGATGTCAAAATTTACAACAGCTAAATTAGATGAATTTATGATTTTTTCTTTAAATATTTTTAATTCTTTATTACTATTTATTTTTTGTTTATATCTAAACTTAATAAAATTTCTAACTAAATTTTTTTCATCAATTAATTTTTTATAAAAAACTTCTCTAAAAGCATATTTTCTCAAATAAAAAACAATAATTGTCCTCACAAAGACAAGTATAATTGCTAAAAAAACAGATCTAAAAATATCTCCATCAAAATCTTCTGAAGTAATGCTAACGAAAATTGATGAAATCTTGAGAATGATAAAAATATCAAAAAGGCTTGCTGAAGAATATGCGAAAATAGAGTTCCTTATAGAAAAAATTCTTTTTAAAAAAAAATTATTGCGAAAAAATAAAAAATTCCTTAACATATTTTTAAAAAAATTTTCCTAAATATCTAATCTTTAATTGCATATTTATAACTAAAAACCAATTTGTTATATAAATAATATTATCTCACAAATTAAGATTAAAATCATTTTTTAAAAATAGCAAAATTTTTTCCAAAAATTTCTTTTATCTTTCAATGTAATATAATAAGTAAATAAGTATTAGATTATTCATGAAGTTAAATATCCCATGGATAGTTAGTAGAAGAAGCGTTTTAATTGCTGCAATAATAGACTATTTTATATCTACATTCTTATATAGTTTTGTTTACCAATCTGAATTTGATTCTGAACCAAGTAAATTAGTTTCCAATACCTTTGCTTTTTTTTGGATTATTGTTAGTTATGTTTTAGGAAGATATGTGAAAAAGAGAAAAATATCTTTTGTAATTATTAGTAAACTTTTTATTAAACTTATTTTCTTACTTTTTCTTTGCAATAGCATTTATCTATTTATTAATTGGGGATATCCTTTGTTATTTTTCTGGACAGATGTTAATTTTTTTGATACTGATTTAAAAGATTTAAGTAATTTTTTTATTAGAGTAACACTTTATATTGGATTAGTAAGCTTTATAATCCAATTAAATTTAGGAATAATTAATCAAAATATATCTGATAAAAAAAAAGATTGGATTTATTATGGAACTGAAAAAAAATATAAAACTGTTTCTATTGAAATATCAAGGAGTAAAAAAGATATAATATTTTGGCTTGTTAATGATAAAAATCTTGAATCTATTGATTTAAATAATATTCAGGGGATAATAATTGAAGATTACTCATTAATTAATCAACAAAATATAGATTTAATTTTTAAATTAAAATTAAAAGGAATAATAGTTGACGATTTACTAACTTGGTTTGAAAAACAATTTCACCGAATGCCAACTAAACTTATCGATAACAAATACCAATTATTAGAGAAACTTAAATCTATTGAAGATAACTATCAAATTAGGATTAAAAGAATTGGTGATATAATTGTCAGTATTTTTATAATTATTGTTACTTTACCTTTAACACTAATAATTTCTATTTTTATTTTTCTAGAAGATAAAGGTCCAATTTTTTATTCACAAGTAAGAACTGGATATAAGGGGGAAAGAATTAGAATTTTTAAATTTAGGAGTATGATTAAAAATGCCGAAAAATTTGGAGCACAGTGGTCTTCATCTCGGGACAAAAGAATTACTAAAGTTGGAAAGATAATTAGAGCAACTAGACTTGATGAATTACCACAACTTTTTTCAGTTATAAAAGGTGAAATGAGTTTAATTGGACCAAGACCTGAAAGACCAGAAATTGAAGAGAAATTATTGCAGACTATCCCATATTATAACTACAGAAACATATTAAAACCTGGAATAAGTGGATGGGCTCAAGTTAATTATCCATATGGTTCCAGTAAAAAAGATACTATTAACAAATTAAGTTATGATATTTATTACATAAATCATACTTCTTTTTTGTTAGATATACTTATACTTTTAAAAACAATAAAGACTGTCCTTACTGCCAGAGGAAATAGGTCTTTTAAATTAGATTAATTTTATTTAAAATTAAATTTATATTAAATTCTTAATTAATAGATCAATTTATCAAATTTAAATAATAACCATATTAAAAATTAAAAAAGATTTTGACTTTATAGGTTTATAATAAAATTTAAATTTCCCCCCAAAATATTTGAAAAATACTGGAAAAGGAAAAATCATAAAGAACATTTGCTGTATTGGTGCGGGATATGTAGGTGGTCCAACAATGGCTGTTATAGCTGATAAGTGTCCCAAAATTAACGTTGAGGTTGTAGATATTGATGAAAATAGAATTTCGAAATGGAATGACAAAGACTTAAAGAATTTGCCAATATACGAACCAGGATTAGAAGAGATAGTTAAAAGACGCAGAGGTATTAACTTACATTTTTCTAACTTTGTGAAAGAAAAAATCAATGAAGCAGATATGATTTTTATTTCTGTAAATACGCCAACAAAAAAAAAAGGATTAGGCGCTGGTAAAGCGAGTGACCTAAGGTGGGTTGAGGAAAGCGCTAGACAAGTAGCTAAATTTTCAAAAGGTCATACAATTGTAGTTGAAAAGAGTACATTGCCAGTAAGGACTGCTGAAGTTATTCAGGCTATTCTTAGATCAGCAGAATCTGATAGTAATAGAAAGGGTATTAGTTTTGATGTTTTATCAAATCCAGAATTTTTAGCTGAAGGTACAGCCATACAAGATTTAGAAAATCCTGATAGAGTGCTCATAGGTGGAGATAATATAGAATCCATGAATGCATTAAAAAATATATATACGAACTGGGTCCCAAAAGAAAAAATACTTTTTACGAATATTTGGAGCAGTGAACTGGCAAAACTTACAGCCAATGCTTTTTTAGCACAAAGAATTAGCTCAATTAATTCAATTGCTGCATTATGTGAAGCTACAGGTGCAGATGTAAGAGAAGTATCCAGAGCAATTGGCACAGATAGTCGTATAGGTTCTAAATTTTTAGATTCAGGTCCAGGATTTGGAGGAAGTTGCTTTAAAAAAGATATTTTGAATCTTGTATACTTAGCAGAATATTTTGGACTTAATGAAGTTGCAAATTTCTGGGAAACTGTCGTAAACCTGAATAATTGGCATCAAAGTAGAATATCGAAATTAGTCGTAAACAAACTATTTGGAACTATTACTGGTAAAAAAATAGTTATATTGGGATTTGCCTTTAAAGCAAATACAAACGATACAAGAGAATCTTCATCCATTCAAATATGCAAGGATCTTATTGATGAAGGTGCAAGAATTTTTATACATGACCCCAAAGTAAGCGAATTACAAATAGAAAGGGATTTAAATAGAAAAAAAAATAAAATAAATGCCACAGATTCAGAAGATAAATTATTGAACTCAATTGGGAATTGGGAATTCAGTAAAAGTCTTGATATTTTTGAAGGCGCGCATGCAATTTTAATGTTGACTGAATGGGAAGAATATAAAAATATTAATTGGATAGAAGCTGCAAAGCAAATGGCTAATCCTGCTTGGGTTTTTGATGCTAGATCAATTATCAATCCAAAAGATATTCAAGATGCCAAGATAAATTTATGGAGAGTTGGTGATGGTACAGATGCTAATAAATTTTTTTAATTCCATTAAAATTCCCTATCGAATCTAAAAATTAATATATTAATTATCAAATTACATTAAAACAAATTTCATTGAATCTCAAAATTTGAATTAAATAATTTTATTTTTGTATTTTACTTTTTTGCCATTTCCATCCATCCCTACACATATCCTCAATACTCTTTTCAGGCTTCCATTTCAATATTTCAACCATTTTTTCAGTATTTGCTAAAGAGATTCCTACATCACCAGATCGCCTATTTGTGAATTTATAATTAATTTTAATTTTATTAGTTTTTTCAAAAGCTTTTATTAAATCTAAAACACTAGTTGATTCTCCTCTTCCAATATTAAGTACTAATTTAGTCGAATTACTATCATTTAAAAAACTCATAGCCATTCTATGAGCTTTAGCTAAATCGACTACATGCAAGTAATCTCTTTGACATGTTCCATCGGAAGTAGGCCAATCATTTCCAAATATATTAATTTGGTCTCGTAATCCAGATGCAACTTCGCATATTATTGGAAAAATATTTTCAGGTTTAGATGATGAATTTTCACCAATCAATCCAGAGGGATGGGCTCCTATTGGATTAAAGTATCTTAAGTATCCTACTTTCCATTTATTTTTTTTAGATTCAAAAAGATTATCGAGGATATTTTCTATTGTAACTTTTGTAAATCCATAAGGATTTATTGGATTTGTCTTTAAAGTTTCTTTAAATGGAATTTCACTTGAATTTCCATAAACTGTTGCACTACTACTAAATAAAATAGTTCTACAATTGTTTTTTTCCATTACTTTTAAAAGGTTTATTGATCCACCAACATTAAAATCCCAATATTTTATTGGATTAATAATGGATTCTTTTACAGCTTTAAGACCCGCACAATGAATAACACTATCTATAGGTGTTCCATTTTGATTGGCTTTAAAAAAAACATTACTTAAAAATAATGTATCTCTTATATCTCCTTTAAAAATATGCAATCTACTTTCTTTAAAATTATTTTCTTTTATAAGGATTTTTTTAATCCCATCAAAAACATCTTTATTACTATTAATAAATGAATCAATAATAAAAACATTTTTTTGTTGGGCCAAGAATTCTAGACAAATATGACTTCCAATAAAACCAGCACCTCCAGTAATAAGTATATTTTTCATTTTTAAAAATTTTTTGTAAATGTAAAATTAATATCCATAATAATTTTTATACCATTTTGAAAAATTATATACTCCTTTTTCAATAGAGGTTTTAGGAGTGAAATTTATCCAATTAGAAAGTTTTGATGTCTCCGCAAAAGTATTTTCAACATCTCCAGGTTGTATTGGTTGAAATAGTTTTATTGCCTTTTTCCCAAGATTAGTTTCTAAAATTTCAATAAAATCTAGTAATTTTATAGGTTTTTTGCTTCCTATATTTAAAATCATATGAGGAGCAATTGATAGAGAAGAATCATTTTCATTTTTTTCAGAACATTCATTTGATTTTGCTTTTTTAAAAGAACATCTAAAAATTGATTCTGCTATATCATCTATATAAGTAAAATCTCGGCTCATCTTACCAAAGTTAAAAATCTTAATTGGTTTTGAATTAAGTATTGATTTAGCAAAAATCATAGGTGCCATATCAGGCCTTCCTAATGGACCATATACTGTGAAAAATCTCAAACAAGTAGAAGGGATATTATAGATATGACTATACGAATGAGCTATGAGTTCATTTGATTTTTTTGTTGCTGCATAAAGACTGATAGGTTTATCGACATTATCAGTCTCCTTAAAAGGAAGTTTTTTATTGCCTCCATAAACTGAACTACTTGAAGCATAAATAAAATTCTCAATAGAAAAAGACTTTACCAAATCCATAATATTTGCAAATCCAACCAAATTACTCTGTATGTATGAATTAGGATCTACAAGAGAATATCTCACTCCTGCTTGTGCTGCTAAATTAATAACTATATGAGGTTTATGTTCCTTGAATACTTTTAATAGAGATTTATAATCCTCAATTGAAATTTTATAAAAATGCCAACTACTTTTATTTAGTGATGAAACCTCTAATTGTTTTAGACGATAATTTTTTAAAGAGACGTCATAATAATCATTAAGATTATCTATCCCTATAACATTATCTCCATTTAATAACAACTTTTTTACAGTCGCAGCTCCAATAAATCCAGCAGCTCCAGTGACTAAAACAGTTCTTTTCATATTGGAATAAAAATATGCTTTATAAAAAGATTTTTTTTAGGAGAATTTTTTTAAGTAACAAATAAATTAATTTTTTATTTTCTATAAAAACTTTTTATTTAATTTGCACTTATAAATCCAGAATAATTAAATTTTATATCTTTGAAAGTAATTTATTAAAAAAAGAAGTAAAAAATTTATTTTCTAGAGTAAGTTATAAGTAAAATTTATGAACAATTTAAATAATAAAGAAATTTTTTTATTTTTTTGATAAAAATTTATACCAATCAATTCATCTCATTTTAAATAATAAAAAACTAATAATTGATCTATTAAATAAAAAATTTCGAAAAAAACTTATTCAAAATTTATAAAAAATCTATCAGCAAATTTTTTGTAACTTTAATAAACTTAATTCTATCATGATTTATAAATTTGTTAATTTATAAGATACCACACAAAATTTTATATAAATAATTAAGTAATGTAATCATATTAATAAAAAATATCTTGAATGAAAAAGGCTCTCATAACAGGAATAACTGGACAAGATGGAAGTTATTTAGCAGAGTTTCTCTTAGAGAAGAAATATGAAGTACATGGGATAAAAAGACGTTCAAGTAGTTTTAATACTTCAAGAATAGATCACATTTACAAAGATCCTCATATAGAAAACTCAAAATTTATTCTTCATCATGGTGATCTTACTGATAGTACAAATTTAATAAAAATTATTCAACTTATAAAGCCAGATGAGATTTATAATCTAGGTGCTCAAAGTCATGTAGCGGTTAGTTTTGAAAGTCCTGAATATACCGCTAATAGCGATGCAATTGGCACTTTGAGGTTACTTGAAGCAATAAAAATATTAGGATTAGAAAAAAAGACAAAATTTTATCAAGCTAGTTCAAGTGAATTGTATGGACTTGTGCAAGAATCTCCCCAAAACGAAAAGACTCCTTTTTACCCAAGAAGTCCATATGCAGTCGCTAAACTTTATTCATATTGGATAACAGTTAACTATAGAGAAGCTTATGGAATATTTGCTTGTAACGGATTACTTTTTAATCATGAAAGTCCAAGGAGAGGTGAAACGTTCGTTACAAGAAAAATAACACGTGGTCTTTCCCGAATTAACGATGGATTAGAAAAATGCTTATACCTAGGAAACATTGATGCAAAAAGAGATTGGGGACATGCAAAAGAATACGTAGAGATGCAATGGCTTATGCTCCAATTAGATAAACCAGATGATTTTGTAATTGCCTCAGGAAGGATGGAGAGTGTTAGGAAGTTCTGTGAATTAACTGCTAATGAATTAGGTTGGAATAAAGGAGGTAATTCTTCAGGAATATATTGGGAAAATAAAGATCTTGATGAAATAGGACGTAGGGCAGACACTGGTGAAATAGTTATTAGAATTGATCCAAGATATTATCGACCAACAGAGGTAAATGAGCTTATGGGCGATGCATCTAAAGCGGAAAAAAAATTAGGCTGGAAACCTAAAATATCACTAGAAATGTTAATTTCAGAAATGGTTGCAGCTGAAAAAAAAATTTAGAAGAATATGAACTCTGAAGAAAAGATATTTATTGCTGGAAGTACAGGAATGGTTGGGAGTTCTATTAAAAAGACTTTAATAAAAAAATTTTATGGAAACAACAATTTTGAAGGTAAATTGCTTGAGTCAAATAGAAATGAATTAAATCTTTTAAATTTTAGCGATGTAATGTCTTGGTTTTCTTTGAATAAACCAAATATTGTTATTATTGCTGCTGCAAAAGTGGGTGGTATAAATGCAAATGATAAAGAACCCTATGAGTTCATCTATGAAAATCTTGCTATACAAACAAACCTAATCGAAGCATCAAAACAATATGGAGTAAAAAAATTACTCTTTTTAGGCAGCAGTTGCATTTATCCCAAAATGTCAAAACAGCCCATTAAAGAAGAGTATTTATTAGAAAGTAAGCTAGAACAAACAAACCAATGGTATGCAATTGCAAAAATAGCTGGCCTAAAACTATGTGAAGCTCTTAATAAACAGTATGGATTAAACTTTATCTCTTTAATGCCATGTAATCTCTATGGTTTTGGAGATAATTATAATTTAAAAACAAGTCATGTAATTCCAGCATTAATAAATAAATTCTACTCTGCTAAAATTAATGATAAAGATACAGTAACTTGTTGGGGCACTGGTAAGCCTTCTAGAGAATTTTTATTTGTTGATGACTTAGCAGAAGCCTGTTTATTTTGCTTAAAAAATTGGGATATCACCTCTGAAAATGCTCCTTTAGATAGCTCAAACCAAAAATTATCATGGTTAAATGTTGGTAGCGGAAGTGAAATAACTATAAAAAAATTAGCAGAAAAAATAGCAGACCTTGTTGAATATAAGGGTAAAATACATTGGGATAAAAATATGCCTGACGGCACACCAAGAAAATTACTTGATATCAGTAAAATAAAAGCGTTGGGCTGGGAACCTAAAATAAATATCGATGAAGGATTAAAGTTAGCTTTGAATGATTACAAAAAAAATGTTTTTTTTAAATAAATTTTTTAATAAAAATTCATTCTTAAAGTTTAATTTAAACGAATTAATAAATTATCAACATAATTAATTTTTTAGAAATTTGATAAGTTCAATACTGATGATGGAATGTAATCTAAAAGCTTTTATCAATTGTTTAATTAGCTTTGACACATTAAAATGATTCATAACAACTTTAAAGAAAATTGAAAAGGAAAAACAATTTTTTTATATGGTTTTTAATTTTAAATTCCTTTTCTCTTGCTGCTACAGCTAAAAACAATAACTTCGCAAAATCCAATTTTGTAAATTCAAACAAAGTATTCGTTAAAAAAGAATTTACAATAAATGAGAATATCGAAATTAAAATAAATAAATTTTTAAAATTAATCGCTAATAATATTCAAAAATCTCATCAAGAAAAAGATGAATTTTCTAATATAGAAATCCTCTCTAAAAAACAATTATCTCAAGGAGATGATTTCATAGCTGAGGGTAATGTTTTGGCAAGAAATAACAAGATTTTATTAAAAGCAGATAAATTAGTTTACAATAGGAAAATAGGTGAATTATTTATAAAAGGAAATATTGTATTTCAATCTGGAGATCAATTCCTTAAATCCACAGAACTTAAATATAATATTGAAAAAGAGGAAGGGTATATACTTAATGCTTTCGGAACTATTAATTTCGAAACATTAGGTAAGTTCAAATCAAATAATAATTTCAATATTAATGATCAAATTACAAATGTAATTTTCAATTCTTCAACTTCCTTATCTTTGGATAATTACAATCTCGATAGAGATGATGAATCTTTTTTAAAAAGATTAATACCTCAGGAACTCAAAATAGATATTAGTAAAAAGCAGAAATGGAGATATAAAGCAAAAAAAATAAATATAGTTAAGAATATTTGGTCTTCAGAAAAACTTTTTCTTACTAACGATCCCTTCAATAAACCGCAATTAGTTATCAATAACAAAAATTTCAAAACAACTGAAGATAATGAAGAAATACTTGTAACAAGTCAGTGGAGTACTCTAATACTTGACGACTTTCTTAAGATACCTATTGGGCCAAGGAGGATCAAAATTGGAGAAGAAAATAATTTCAGATGGGGAATTGGATACGACAAAAGTGCAAAAGATGGTTTATTTATAACTAGGAACTTTGATCCTATTTATTTTTCTTCAGAAAATACAAAGTTAAATTTAAAAAAGGAATTCTATATTCAAAGATCTTTACAAGGCAAAACAAAAAGTTATAGTGCTAAAGATAAATCAGTGCTTTCTGAGAAAGTTGATCAGGATATAACCCCCTTAGATTTCTTTGGAATAGAGTTAGATTATTTAACCAAAGTATATGGATTAGATTTCTCTTCAAATATAAATCTTAGTACATTAGATTTAGAAAAATTTAAAAAAGCACTTTCTGTAAAAACTGAATTAACAAAACAACTCTATAAAAAAACCAAATCAGATTCTGATAAAAAAACCACATTTTCAATATTTGGGAATTATAGAGATAAAGTTTGGAATGGTTCTCTTGGTGAGAGTGAAATATTAAGTGCATATGGGATCAAATTAGTTAAGCAAAATAATTGGACTAATAATAAAATCAATAAATCGTCCACAATTGCATTTAGCATTGGTGAATATCAATCTGGCGAAAGACTATATCCAACTAATTTAATTAGCCGAAAAAGGCTTAATATTTTTCTTGAAAGAAATCATCGATATCCAATATGGAGGCCAAAAATTAAAAATAATTTAATTAATAAAAAACTTATTTATAGTCCAACAATTATTAATTCTGGTATGGACTTTAATGCTCAAGCAAAGTTAGATATTTACAGATACGATGACAAAAACTATCAAAATTTGTTGACCTTTAGAGCGGGCCCAGAATTGACTTTGGGAAATTTTAAAAGCAAGTATTTTGATTACACCAAATTAAGTATTTATCCTAAGGCTACAATTTCTGATGGGAATAGTCCTTTTGGATTTGACCAATCAGTTGATAATCATAGTATTGAATTACTTGCAAAACAGCAATTAATTGGACCATTAGCTTTAGAATTGTCTACGGAATATAATCTTGATGTTAATTCGCCAAAATTTAATAAATTTTTTAATACCAAATATGAATTAACATGGAATAGAAGAGCCTATAATTTAGGAGTTTACTATAACTCTGAAACAGAAACAGGGGGAATTAAGTTTAATATTCATAGTTTTAACTTTGATGGTATTGGAGATAATTTTTAATCAATAAATTTTAGAAGGTTTAAAAATATGTATAATTAACATCAAAATTAATATTTAAATAAATGATAACTAATAATTGGAAATGTCTTAATAAGAATGAGTATTCAGGTTTTTTAAGCGATACAAATAACATAAAAATTGCTTGTATTTTAGCTTATTACAAAGGACAGAAATATATAAAAGAGCAAATAAAATCGATAGTTGATCAAGATTTAACTAATGTTTCATTAACTATTTTTATATCTGATGATTGTAGTAATGAAAATTTCTCAAATTGGCAAAGCTCTTTTTTTAAGGATATTAAAAAGTTTGAAATTTTCTATAGGAAATGCGATAAAAACTTTGGATATGCCCTGAACTTTTTAAATACTTTGAAAGATATTAATAAGGAATTTGATTATTATTGTTTTTCAGATCAGGACGATATTTGGTTTCCAAATAAGCTTGAAAATGCTATAAAAAAACTTAATATTTACTCAAACAAAGAACCTAATTTATATTGTGGAAGGACAACATTTTATGATGAAAAATGTAAAAAAATAATTGGCAAATCATTGATTTTCAAGAAAAAACCTTCATTTAAAAATGCACTAATACAAAATATAGGAGGAGGAAATACTATGGTTTTTAATAAAACTGCAAAAAATATAATTGTAGAATCGATATATGAAAATTTTAAAATTATTTCACATGATTGGTGGTGCTATCAAATAATATCAGGAGTTGGTGGAAATATATTTTATGACAAAGAATCTTTTCTTAAATATAGGCAACACAGAAAAAATATATTAGGTGCAAACAATACTTTCAATGATCGTATTTATAGAATTTTTCATTTATTCATGGGGAGAGTAAAATTGTGGAATGATGTCAATTTATTTGCTCTAGAAATTAATAAAAGTCTTCTTATAAAAGAGAATAAAGATACCTTAGAAAAATTTAAAGAATTAAGAAAAAAGTCATTGCTTAAAAGGGTTATACTATTTAAGTCCAGTGGAATTTATAGGCAGACTATTTTTGGAAATATTGCTTACTTTTTTTCTATTCTTTTTAAGAGGATTTAGTCTTGACAATATTTATTACAGGTGGTGCAGGATTTATTGGTACTAATTTTATATTTAATTGGTTCAAAAAAGGAAATGAAAAAATTATTAATATAGATTTACTTACTTATGCTGGTAATTCATCTAACCTCAAAGAATACTCTAAAAATTCAGACTATATTTTTATTAAAGGTGATATTAATGATAAAGATTTAGTTTCAAATATTTTAAAAGAATATAAACCTAGGGCTATACTAAATTTTGCTGCAGAATCTCATGTCGATAAATCTATAGAGAATCCTATAAATTTTATAAAAACAAATATATTAGGGACTTTTAATCTTTTAGAATGTTCTATGGATTATTTTAAGTCTTTAAATCAAGTCAAAAAAAATAAATTTCGTTTCTTACATGTTTCTACCGATGAAGTTTTTGGATCACTTAATTTAAATCAAGATCCCTTTGATGAAGAAAGTAATTATGCTCCAAATAGTCCATACAGTGCAAGCAAAGCATCTTCGGATCATTTAGTCAGGTCCTATAATAAAACTTATAATTTACCAACAATAATTACTCACTGTTCTAATAATTATGGACCATATCAATTACCAGAAAAATTTATTCCATTAGTTATAAATAATGCCTTGAAATTAATTGATATACCAATATATGGTGATGGAGAGAATATAAGAGATTGGATATATGTTGAAGATCACTGCGAGGCGTTAATGAAGATTCTTGATAAAGGGGAGGTTGGGGAATCATATGGAATTGGCAGTAGTAATGAAAAAACCAACAACGAAATTGTTTTGATAATCTGCAAAATTCTTGATGAAATAAAACCAATTATTTCAGGAAAAAAAATAAAAAATTATAAGGATTTAATAAAATATGTCCCTGATAGGAAAGGCCATGACAAAAGATATTCAATTAATTCAAAAAAATTAAAACATAAATTAAATTGGTATCCAAAAAATAATTTTAATAACGGAATAAATAAGACAATAAATTGGTATCTATCGAATCAAGAATGGTTGGATAAAATAAAAATATAGAAATATAACTTCCAAATCAAAATGAATACAAAAAAGAAAAATTATACTAATTTTTAAAAAAAGAAAATGAAAATTGTTATATTAGGCGCTAACGGTCAATTAGGTAGAGAGTTAGCAGAAATATTACAAAACAAAGTTAATCTAAAATTATATAAAAAGAAAGATCTAGATATAACGGATTTTATTGAAGTTGAAAAAATGATCAATTATGAAAAGCCTGAAATATTAATCAATGCCGCTGCTTATACATCTGTTGATAATGCCGAAAATAATATAAATTATGCATATAAAGTAAATTCAGAAGCACCTCAAAAAATAGCCGAAATTTTAGAAACTTACAAGGGATACCTAATACATTATTCAACTGATTATGTTTATGATGGCGAAAAAGAAATACCTTATAAAGAAATTGATAAAACTAATCCATTAAATATCTATGGAAAGTCTAAATTAGAAGGAGATAAAAAAATTGAAAGATACATGACCAACTATCTAATAATAAGAACTAGTTGGGTTGTAAGTCGTTATGGAAATAACTTTATAAAAACCATTCTCAAATTAATAAAAGATAACGAGACTTTAAATATAGTTAAAGATCAGTTTGGGGCACCAACTTCAACTTACCTTATTAGTAAAATTACGTATGAGATAATTAAAAACATTAACTCTTCAAAAAAAATTGATTCAGGGATTTATAACTTGTCTCCTAGAGGTAGAACTAATTGGTACCAAATGGCAAATAAAATCCTGGAAAGGGCAAACGATTATGACTTTTTGTCTGAGTCAAATAAAGTTAAAATCTTACCTATCGATACTATAGATTATCCTACTAAAGCAAAAAGACCTAAAAATTCATTATTAGACACAAATAAAATTGAAAAAGCACTTAATATTGAATTACCATATTGGGAATCGGAATTCTACGAAACTATTGATAAAATACTTGAAGGATAACTATATAAAATATTAGAAGGATAACTATGCAAAATCGTAAAGGGATCATTTTAGCGGGAGGACTTGGAACAAGATTTTTTCCTGTAACCAATGGTTTATCAAAACACTTATTACCAATATTTGATAAGCCTATGATTTATTACTCATTGTCTACCTTAATGCTTGCTAACATAAGAGATATTTTATTGATTTCAACTGCTAGAGATCTTCCTTTGTTCAAAGAATTATTAGGTGATGGTAATAATTGGGGATTGAAAATAAATTACAAAGTTCAAGAATCCCCTGATGGTATTGCACAAGCATTAATTATCTCTGAAGAATATTTAGCAGGTGCACCCTCAGTTTTAATACTAGGAGACAACTTTTTCTATGGAGATGGGTTACAAAAAAGACTTTTAAATGTGTCTGATAATAATAAAGGAGCGACTATTTTCTGTTGCAAAGTAAAAGATCCAGAAAGATATGGAATTGCAGAACTAAATTCAAATGGAGAAATTAAAAACATTATTGAAAAACCAAAAACTGCCAATTCAAATTATGCCATAGCTGGAATATATTTTTATGATGAAAATGCTCCAAAATATGCCCAAATGCTATCTCCTTCTGAAAGAGGAGAATTAGAAATTACTGATCTCAATAAGATTTATTTAGAAAACGGTAATTTATTTTTAGAAAAATTAGGAAGGGGGTATGCTTGGTTAGATGCCGGCACTCCAGATTCTTTATTAGAAGCTTGTCAATTTGTGCAAACTATAGAACATAGACAAGGAGTAAAAATCTGCTGTCCTGAAGAAATAGCTTTTAAAAAAGAATGGTTATCAAAAGAGACAATACTGAAGTCATTAAAATCATATAAGAATTCAAGTTATGTCAAATATATTCACGATGTTTTAGAAAATAATACGCAATGAATTCTTTTACCTTAGAGGAAGTAAAAATTATTGAACCAGAAGTTTTTAAAGATGAACGCGGATTTTTTTTTGAAAGTTTTAATTTAAAAAGATTTGAAAAAATAATTGGCTCTAAAGTTCTATTTGTTCAGGATAATCACTCTAAATCAAAATATGGAGTTTTAAGAGGGCTACATTATCAATTGCCTCCATTTGAACAAGGGAAACTTTTAAGGGTAATATCAGGAGAGATATTTGATGTAGCTATAGATATAAGAAAATCTTCCCCGAATTTTGGCAAATGGATGGGGATCAATATTTCAGCTGTAAATAAAAAACAAATCTGGATACCAAAAGGTTTTGCTCATGGTTTTTTAGTTCTAAGCAATGAAGCAGAAATCTTATATAAAACCACAAATTTTTACAACAAGGATTCTGAAAGAACTATAGTGTGGGATGATAAATTTATTAATATAGAATGGCCAATAAAAAATTTAACTCCGATTTTATCAGAAAAAGATAAGTCTGCGCCAAGCTTGATCGATACATATTTACCTTCAATTGAGTAATGAAATTGATTTTTTATAAAATTAGCAGTACTTTTTATAAATAAAAAACTAAATTTTGTCTCACTCTGTTGTAAAGAATAATTGTTAAGGAAAGCATAATAAAATTTATCAACAATAAAACAAACCCTTCAAATAAGAAAAGTTGTCCATTCATCATTCCATCTCTAAATAATCTTAAAATTTGATAGAAAGGATTATAGTCTGCGATCATACTGAATCTACCCAAATTTTTCTTCTCGTACAGAATTGGGGAGAGTAAAAAAAGAAGGTTTGTTATTACAGGTAATAATTGAAATAAATCCGTGAATTTTATACCTAATATTGCAAATAACAAGGGGATCCAAAAAATGAATAATGCAAAATTTACAAAATGAATTGGAACATAAATCAAATTAATTACTAATCCAGGGGAAAGAATAAAGAAAACTCCGCCAACCATAGCAAAGGCTTGGAAAAAATTTTGAATCTGAAAAGCCCATTCTTGACAAACAAAAAAAATAGGTCTCAATTTAGAGTTCTTGATACTTGATGAGTTTCGAGAAAAGATTAATGGAGCAGAATTTATTGAATCAGAAATAGAATTCCAAATTAAGAAGCCAAATCCTAAATAAACAAAATAATCTAAAAAATCCTCTACTTTAAAAACGTTTCCATAAATAAAGCCTAAGCACAATACTGTGAATAATGTAGATATTCCCAACCATAGACTACCTAATGTAGTCCTCGCGTATCTTGCCTTGGTTTTTGAAATTGCGGTATACCACCAAGCTCGCCTTGTGGTAAAACAATAATTTATAATTTCAAATACTTCTCTTTTCATAAAATTTAAGTGCATCATTTAGAGGTCCATCAAAAATTATTGATCCGCTTGAGAATACCAAACCTCTCTTACAGAATCTTTTAAGTAATGCATTTGAGTGAGAGGACAATATTAACATTCCATTACTTGTTAGATATTTATTAAGTCTTGTTTGTGCTTTTTTATAAAAATTTTGATCTCCTGTGCCTATTCCCTCATCAAGGGCAAGACAATCATGTTGGTGATAAGTAAGTAAAGAAAAAGATAATCTGGAGGCCATTCCTTCACTATATGTTTTGAGCGGTAAATATAAATATTCACCTATACCCGAAATTTCAATAATATAATCCAGAAATTTTTCAAAACCCTTGAGGGAATTATTTATTACTAAATAATGAGCTTTAGCAGAATCCAATCCGGTAAGTTCTTCTTCAACAATAAATGATCTTTCAATCATTGGATAAACATCTACCTTACTATTTATA
>MDTA01201849.1_pt1 | contig 23279 bp, 21 predicted proteins | sample 811151 | NCBI WGS metagenome assembly MDTA01 (sample SAMN05326648, study PRJNA326480) | marine metagenome | isolation source: seawater | place: Indian Ocean: South | collected 2010
TATAAGAATGACTACTCATTTGTGGGCCCACAGGGACTTGAACCCCGAACCTGCGGATTATGAGTCCGTTGCTCTAACCAATTGAGCTATGGGCCCTAATTATTAAATATTTTTTTTCTTATTTTTGTTGCAGAAATTTCCCCTACTTTTTTAGGAGGAACATGTTCGATTATGTCATATCCAACACCTCTACCGTAATTAACGGATTCAATATCAGGGATAACTATTACTTTTACTCTTTTTTGCTCAATTAAATCACTTAATTGATTTTCTATATTCTCTTTTACCTTATAAGGATCGTATGGATTATTGCTACTCTTATCAACCTCTCTAACACAGATTAAAATATTTTTATTGGAATCTAATCTTTGATTTATTAACCATCTATGGCCTTCATGCCAAGGTTGCCATCTTCCTATAAACATTGAGTATTTCATTAGTACTTTCCTTTATTGTTAATTTCCCAGTATCAATTGATAAGTGTTTTGGATCAACAGGTACTTCATAATCTTTAGCAAAAAAATGTTCTCTACCTCTTACTTCATCAGTATGAAGATAAACCTCTAGAAATTTAAATTCATCTTTAAGCTCATCTCTTAAGAATTTATAAGGCGCTACAATTGAAACTATACAAAGAAAATTTTTGTTAGCTAAAAATCTAATTATTGAGATAGCTGTTGATATATTCTTTATTCTTCCAGCTTTAGAATAATCTTTATTTTTATTAATTGATCTTAAATCATCACCATCCAAATTAATTATTTTAATATCATTGGTTTCATCAGATAGTTTTGAGATAAGGGAATTTGCTAAAGTAGTTTTTCCACTTCCCGGTTGTCCTGTTAACCAAATAATCATTATTATGCAATTAACTTATCTTTGTTAAGGATAAATAATGAACCATAAAAAAATATGAAACAACCAAATAATACAATCAAGGTTCCATCCACAAAAGTGACTCCAACTTTCTTTGATGATAATGTAGGATTATCAAGAATAAAAATAGTTGAGGTGCTATCTTTCTCATCAATTTTTGCAATTTCTAACTGATCTGACAAACTTAACTCTAGCTGATTATAAAGATTAATATTTTTTTCGATTCTTGACTTTTGTAATTGTAGCATAGGTGACTTAATATTTTTATTGGTTTCAAGAAAATAAACTAAATCACTTTCATACTTATTTAAATCTTTTTTTATCTCTTGAAGTCTACTTTCAATAAATCTCCTTTTTTCACTTCCTTTTGAATTCACAATTTTTTTAGAATATTCAAGAATCGAATCAAAAGAAGCCTGTATAATTTGTTGTGCTAAATCTGGCTTTCCTTTAACAATTACAGAAAGTCTAACTAAAGAAGATTTATTATCTTGGGAAAATTTTATAGAACCTTTTAAAATTTCTGAAGCATAGCTAATTTTTTTTTGATCATCATTGATGTCTGGACTAAACATTAAATTATTATTTATTTTTTTAACTTGGGATATTGGATTGATGCTCCAATAAGAGTTATATGATTTACCCCAAAGATCCTTGAGTGTAATTAATTCGCCATCTACGGAATATTCCGAAAGAACAATCTCGTTTAAAAATTTTTCTGATTTTAAATAATCTTGTACAGAAAATCTTAAATCACTTTCTGGTTTTAAACCTAAATTACCTGGCAAAAAACTCATAATATTTGACGAATTTGATTGCTCATAATTTGTATAAAAAGAAACTGATGCCATATAATTTGGCGTTTTAATGAAAAAATATGTTAAAAAAATAAAAATGAAAAAAAGACAAATTTTGAAATAACTTTTTGAAAAGAATTTTATAAATCTCACTAATGCAATAAAATCAACTCTTTCATTATCAATAATTATGGGTTCAAGATTTTTCATTTAATTAGTATTATTATCAACAATCAATAATATTGCAGCAATATTAGCCAAGGTAGATGCTAAGTCAGCTACAAAGGATGTTACATTAAAATCTTGTGGGTCTGGATCAACAGGAACAAAAATTGAGTCACCTGGCCTAACTCTCTTAGCTCTTCCTCTAAAAAGGTTTGCTTTTTCAATTTCTCCATTAGCTCTTTTAACATAAATACGATTTTTTAAAGTATATGGTTTGTAACCACCAGCAATTTCTATAGCATCATACATTGTCATGCCACTTTCGTATGCAACTAATCCAGGACTATAAACGTTACCTTCTACATTGATGATATTTGTTATTGGAAGAAAATTAATTACAGTTCTGTCTTGAATTTGATAACTAGAACTAATATTTGAAACATTTATTAATTCAGATTCTTCTTCTAAGTCATTGTTTATGGTTGAATATCTTTGACTCACTTTAATGTTATCAATTGAACCAAAATCTGTAACCCCTCCAGCAATTTCTAAAGCATCAGCTAATTTCAAACCTTTTTTCAAAGGATATGTTCCAGGTTTATTTACTTCTCCAAGAATAGTAAATAAAAAATCGTTGCGGTAGTTAGAACTCTCATAAACGAAAATTTTATCATTTATTTCTAAGTTGAAGTTCTCAGCATCTTCATAGTTTACAATAAACTCCTCAGCATAATATTGATCACTGCTTAACCTTAGTACAACAATATCTTCATCAATAGTTTTTCTAAAAGTGGCATTGTCAAATCCGCCTGCAACATCGAGAATATCTTTTAATGTGACTATGTTATTTATTTCTGATGTGTTTGAAGAATCAGAAAGCTTGTAAGCAGGATAATTTCCTGGGAAAAAAACTCTTCCAAAAACTGTAACATCATTATCGCCTTCTTTAGTTGATAAAAAGTTAATTTGAGAACCATCATTTAAAAAAACTTTTGATGCAATAGATAAGTCAAATATTTCGTTATTTCTTGATAAATCATCTGACAATCGATTGTCATTAGGAATAATACTTTTTAATGTTGCTTTATTGCTTGCAGATGCTAAAAGACCTCCAGCATATTGAATAATATCAAATAAAGATTCACTTTCTTTAATTTCATAAAAACCTGGTCTATTCACTTCTCCTGTTAAATGAACTCTTGATTTAACAGGAGGTATATGAATTATATCGCCGTTTTTTAATGAAAAATTTTTAAAATCGTATTTACCATCTATGAAGAAGTCATAGAAATCATAAGTAGCAATAACTTCTGAATTTCTGATAGCTTCAATTTTTCTTAAAGAACCATTTTTTGAAATTCCACCAGCTTGAATCAATGCTGTAAAAATATCGGAAAAAGGGTGAATAATATGGACACCTGGATTAATCAACTCACCAGTAAAATATACATTAATAGATTTAACCTGTTGTAATTCAACAGAAAGATTTGTGGAATTATTATCTAACGTAGAAAATATTTTTGAAAGTTCTTTTTTAAGATAATCCTCTGCCTGTGAAATTGTTTTATTTGAAAGATTTAAAAACCCGATGTTTTCAAAATATATTTGACCATTTTTACTTATAGTATGTTTAAAACGAGAATTAGATTGTCCCCAGAGAGAAACAATGATTTCATCACCTGGGCCTAGAATGTAATTTTCGGATGCGGGAATATTATCATAAAAATTGATGTCTTTTATAAAAAAATCATATCCATAATAATCTTGAAAATCTATTTTTTTATCTGATTGATTAACTTCTATTTCACTATATGTTTCTAAAATCTGACTATTAATTTGATTAGTATTTTGATTTTCAATCTCATTTTTTAGCTCTTGTTTTAAAGAATCCAATTCCTCATTAGCTAAGTTTCTAATGCTTTTTAGATCAGACTGTGATAAAACAATTGTATGAAAAATCAAAAGAATGATTAAAATATTTTTTTTTCTCATATCAGGAATTTAGTCGTAAATATATTGTTTGCAAATATATCTTTAAATCTGTAAATACGTTAGCTATGATTAAGCGAAAAGTACTATTTGTATTTGGAACTAGACCAGAAGCAATTAAGATGGCTCCGGTAATTGATGCCTTTCATAAACAATCAAATCTTTTTGAAGTTATTGTTTGCTCTACAGGACAACATAAAGAAATGCTTGATCAGGTAATAAATTTTTTTAAGATAAAAGTAGATTATAAAATTAAAGTTATGCGACCTAATCAAAATTTATCTGGTTTATCTTCAAAAATAATATCTGAATTTCAAAAAATCATTGACGAAGTAAATCCTAATTATTTATTTGTTCATGGTGATACCAGCACTACAGCCATGACAAGCTTGGTTGCATTTTACAACAATATAAAATTATGTCATATTGAAGCTGGATTGAGAACTAATAATAAATTATCTCCCTTTCCTGAGGAAATTAATAGAAGAGTGACTGGGCTCTTAGCAGATTATCATTTTAGTCCAACAACAAATGATAAGAAAAATTTGCTTTTAGAAGGTGTTTCAGAAGAAAATATTTTTGTTTGTGGAAATACAGTAATTGATTCTTTAATGAATGCTTCGGAAAAAGTAGATAAGATTCAAAATGATGAAATTAATTTGCTTGAAGAAAAAATAGACTCAAGAAAAAAAATTGTTCTTGTTACAAGTCATAGGAGAGAAAATTATGGCAAAAATATAAAAAATATTTGCGATGCTTTGAAAAAAATATCAGGAATAAACAATACGGAAATAGTATATCCCGTTCATTTAAATCCAAATATAAATAAGATTGTTAATGATAGGTTAGATAATCATCCAAATATTCATTTAGTAGATCCTTTATCATATCCATCTTTCATATGGTTAATGAAAAAATCATATATGATTTTAACTGATAGTGGTGGAATTCAAGAAGAAGCACCATCATTGGGTATTCCAGTTGTCGTTATGCGTGATACCACTGAAAGGATGCTTGGCGTTGAAGCAGGAACAGCAATTTTATCTGGAAGTAATCCGGATAAAATTTTCAAAGAAACAAAGAAAATTTTATCAGACAAAAAATATTATGATGCTATATCAAAAAGTAATAATCCTTATGGTGATGGTAATGCTTCAAATAAAATATTAAATAATTTTATAGAGATCTTGGAAAATGAAAAAAGTTAATGTAATAGGTTTAGGTTACATTGGATTGCCAACTGCAACAACTCTTTCAGATCATGGTTTTGATGTACATGGTGTAGATACAAATGAAAAAGTGGTTTTAAAGCTTAGCAGTGGAAAGGTACATATTATTGAAAAAAATCTTGATGAACTCTTTATTAAAGTTACCGAAAGCAAATCTTTAACTTTTTCATCAACACCTTCTGAATCAGATGTATTTATAATTACAGTTCCAACTCCACTGCATTCAGATAATTCTCCTAACACAGACTATATTTTTGAAGCTGCAAAAAGTATTGCACCTTTTGTGAAAAACAACAATTTGATTATTTTAGAGTCAACATCTCCTGTTGGTACAACCGAAAAACTTAAAAACTTCATTTTGAAATACAATGGTGATTTAAAAGAAATTTATGTTGCACATTGCCCAGAAAGAGTATTACCCGGTAATATTCTAAATGAACTAATTCAAAATAATAGAGTTGTTGGAGGTGTTGATGAAGTATCAACTCAAAAAGCTGTAGTATTTTATAAAAATTTTGTCAAGGGTAAGATTATACCCACAACTTCTCAAACAGCTGAAATGGTTAAGTTAACAGAAAATAGTTATAGAGATGTAAATATAGCTTTTGCGAATGAACTATCTATTATTTGCGACAAATTGGATATTGATGTAAATAATTTAATTGAGTTTTCTAATAAACATCCAAGAGTAAATATCCTTCATCCTGGACCTGGAGTTGGAGGTCATTGCATTGCTGTTGATCCATGGTTTATTATCAATCAAGACAAAAAAAATAGCAAATTAATTAGAACAGCAAGAGAAGTAAATTCTGATAAAGAAAATTGGGTAGTTAATAAAATCAAAGATGAAATTAATTTTTTCTATAAAAAAAATAATACAAAACCTTTAGTAGCATGCTTTGGATTAGCATATAAGCCAAATATTGATGACATGAGAGAATCACCCGCTGAAAAAATAGCTTTAAATCTTTTAAATTTAGGACATAACATAATAGCAGTTGATCCAAACATATCTAATCACTCGCAACTAAAGCTCTCCTCAATTGATGAGGCATTAAAGATTGCTGACATCAAAGTCTTTTTAGTTGCCCATGATGAATTTATAGGACTATCAACAAGCCAAGATTTAGATTTTTGCAATTTAAAAAGTTTATAATCTTCTGGTTAAATATTTAAAGTAAAAATGTAATAGATTAATGTACCTATAAATTCTGCTCGGATTAGAAATAAGTCTATATAACCATTCAAGATTAAGTCGGATAAATAAGTATGGCGCTCTTCGAGAATTTCCGCTAAATATATCAAAACTTCCTCCAAGGCCAACGTATAAAGCTGAATATGAATCAAAAAAATCAGCCATTAAAAATTCTTGTCGAGGTGTGCCCATAGCAACAAAAATTATATCTGGTTTTTTATTAATTATATCAGTTAATATTTCATTTTTCTGCTCATCATTAAAATATCCATCTCTATGCCCGCATATTATTATATTTTGATAATTTTTTTTCAACTTATATATGGTTTTTTTAATAGTATCCTCATTCCCACCGATTAAATAAAATTTTTTCTGATTTTTAAAATTACTGATGATATCAAGCCACAATTCACATCCTGGTATTTTAGGAGAAATAAATCCTTTTTGCTTTAAACATATCTCAGCTCCATAACCATCAACATATCCAATATTGTTATTTATGATTTTTTTTAATCTTCCATTTTGATTAATTATTTTTTCTGCGTTCATTGCGACCAATATACTTTTTTTTATTTTAATAATTTCTAATAAAGACTCTTTTGATCTAAAAGGATAAATCTTTTTCCCATTAACCATGACTGGTTTAATTTTCATTAATTCCTCGCTTAAAATAAGAAAGTGCATAAAACATCCATGCCTGTGACCACCTCATATAGGGTATTTTGGAAGTGAAAAAACGATTTTTTTGATAATAAAAATATCCATTTTTATGCTGCATATTTTTTATTGTCCAAACTACTACCTTATTTGCAAGATTTTTATTTTTACTGAAATAATTTGTCTTATATAAAGTAGTGATGAGTTGTGCTGGAGAATGTATATCAATAGGATATAGTGAATTGTTATAGTATTTAGGAGCACCGTTTTCTTTAAAGAAATTTTTAAGATAATATTCCATTCCTTTATCAAGTTGGTCAATAAACTTATTATCATTTGTGAATTTCATATAATCAGAAATACATTCGAGTATGAAACCTGTATGAAAACTATCAATCCATTTTTGAATTTTCAGTTCTCCATAAACCCATGAACCATCAAAGTTTTGATTGGAAATAACATAATTTACTGCTTGTGTTGAACTTTCAAAGTACTCTTTGTTATTTGTGTAATAATATGCCTGCGCAAGCAACCTAGCCCCAAGAATAGATGCATTGTACACTCTTGTACTATCTAATGGTGAGTATGAAAAAATTATTCCATTTGAAGCAGGCGAAATATTTAATCTTTTTTTTATAAAATTTGCACTACTTAATGCATGGTTCAGATATTTTGTGTTTTTTGTAATTTCGTATGCAGCAAATAAAGAATCTGCAACAAAACTTGTAGCTACAACTGTCGGAGTATATTTGGGTAGAAAAAAAGCGCGTGATTGCCAATCAAAATTGTATCCCCAGCAAGATTCAGGATAATTCTTAGATCTTAGACTGATTAATTTTTCAGCAATAAAATTTATTTTTTCGAGATATAATTTATCATTAGATATAGAATACAAATTACAATAAGATGTCAAAAATAAACTTAAACCTTTTGTATTATAGCCTTTTGGTACTTTTAGTATTTTTCTAAAATTTATTGGGCTTCTTTTTAATAGTTGAATCAAAAATAATCTTGGCAAATAATAATTTTTTAAATTTGATTTATTGAATAACTCACTATTAAGACCATCAAAAGGGTCCCAACCTCTATAATCTTCTTTTTCACAATAATCATGCAATATATTGATTGAATGATTGATTTTATTCATAATTTTATTTTTTGAGGAAGCCCTGTCTTAATGCTATCAACGATTTTGAATGTTGTTAATGATGTTAAAAATAAAGAGTCCATTTCAATAAGATTTTCATTATTTCCCTTTAAACCATTACAGAAAGCTTTAACACACTGATAACGGCCTTTATCATTTAGTTTTATTTCATTAATTTGATTTTCATTTAAAAATTTGAAGTGATTTAAAATCATCTAAAACTGCTGATTTATTTCCACCAAAAACTTCAATTTTTTCTTTAGGCATTTGTGAGTTAGCATTAGAGCAATATATAATGTTGCCAATTGATCCGTCTTTAAATTTGACTATTATTGATATATTATCGTCCATCTTAGTGCTTAAATTAGAATTTGTAACATGTTTAGCGTAGACTTCATCTGGAAAAGCATTAGTAAAAAACTGAAGTAAGTCAATAAAATGGCAAATTTCTCCAATTATTCTACCACCACCCTCATTTTGTTGAATCCAACTATCTTTGGATATTAGACCCGCATTTATTCTATAATTTATTATTAAAGGTTCATTAATCTTGCTAAATGCATTTTTTAACTCATTTGAAAGCTTAGAATATCTTCTGTTGTATCCAATAGTAAAATATGACTTTAGTGACTTTTGACTATCAATAACCTCTTTGATTTTATTTAACTCCTCTAAATTGAGTGCCAATGGCTTTTCTAAAAAAACATTTTTTCGTTTCTTAAGAGAATGAATTAAATAATTTGCATGAGAATCGTGTCTAGTAGCAATGAAAACGGTATTTATTAATTTATTATTGAATATGTCGTTAGAGTTAGTTGATGAGGAATTAAAACCAAACTTTTTTGCTACAGAAACTCCTGAAGTACCATTTTGAGTCACAACGGTCTCCAATGAACCAAACTTTTTTGCGGGTGGGATGAGGTAAGATTGTGCATAATTTCCAGCTCCTAAAAAACCGATATTTATATCTTTTACTGCATGAATTTTTTGACTATTTATAATGGTATTAGTTGATTTTTTTTTATCGTATGAAATTAATACTCCCGAGAAACTCTCTTTTTTAGGGTTCATCACTAAATCATAAGCCTTTAGTGCGTCGTTAACGCTAAATATGTGTGTTATCATAGGTTTTAAATTGATAGCACCAGAATTAACTAAATCTAAAAATCCCTCCATGTTTCTTTTTTCGGTCCATCTAACGTACGCAAGAGGGTAATCATTTCCATACTCTTCATAATTACTATCATATCTTCCTGGCCCATATGAGCATGATATCTTAAATCCTAATTCATTTTTGTAAAAATCTGGTTCTCTTGGAATTTCTATTGGAACATCGCCCACCAGAATAATCTCACCTTTCTTACGTAAGATTTTTGTTGAGACTATGATTGGATCATTGGTAGTTGCTTTAGCAGTGATAATTACCTTGTCAAATCCTTTTCCTTTAGCAAAATTTGATAACTTTTCAATTAAATTATCTTCATATCTATTTAAGGCTTTTGTAAAGTTTTCATTTACAAAATCTATCTTTTCTTTATCTACATCTATCCCAATGACATTACATCCATTTGCTTTTAGAATTTGTACACTTAATTGTCCAAGTAATCCCAATCCTATTACACAGATATTTTCACCAATTGTTGGACTAGCTTGCCTAATACCTTGTAATGCAATTGCACCAAGAGTGGTAAAACTTGCTTCCTCCAATGAAACATTCTGGGGAACTTTAACACATAAATTTTGAGGAACACTCACGAAATCGCTATGAGAAGCATAACCCTGTCCAGCGCATGCGACTTTGTCACCAGGCTGAAACTCCGAATTGGAATCTAAGCTTGATTTGACATAACCAGCACAACTATACCCCAAAGCAGTTAACGACTCTAATCTTGTTGATACTTTTTTAAAAGTTGAAGAAAAACCTTCTTTTTTGAAATTTTTCAAAACTTGTTCAACCAAATCAGGTCTAGATATTGCTTTCTTAATTAAAGAGGATTTTCCAAAATCAACCGTGTTTTTTTCAGTACCAATACTTATTAAAGAAAAGGAATTTTCAACTATTACAAATTTTTCTTTTAAGGAAGGATAAGGAACTTCAATAATTTCAATATCGCCTGATTTGACATTTTGTACTATTTGTTTCATAATGCAATAAATCGTAATATACTCATATTCAGAAATTAATCAACAAATTCCCTAAACCAATATTCAATAGTTAATAGTTGATAAATTTGATATGCATAATCTTCTTCCCCTTTTCTATCAGCATCAATCATTTTTTTAATCTCAGAATAATTGAAAATTCCTCTCTTTTTAACATTTTCTTCTGAAAGCAATTTATTTACTGTTGGTTTTAAATCTTTAGATATCCATGACCTGATGGGCGCTCCAAAAGAGGCTTTGTCTCTGTAAACTATGTTTTTTGGGATATGTTTTTCTGCCACTTTTTTTAAAATATATTTCGAAATATTTCTTTTATATTTAAAAGTTCCGGGAATTGTCATTACATATTCTATTAATTTTTTATCAATAAAAGGCACTCTAACCTCAACTGATTGTGCCATTGAAGATCTATCAGTGTAAGTTAAATTTAACCCTACCATAAACATATTTATATCAGTAAAACACATTTTATTTATTAAATCGTAATCTGACTTTTTGTTAAAAATCTCATCATGCTGCTTATAAATTGAATCGATATATTTTTCCGAATCTAAAATTAATTTTTGTAATTTTGATTTTGAATAATATGAATAACTCATTCTATATGATGAGGATATGCTCATATTAGTAAAGGATAAAAACTTTTTAGACCATCTTACAAACTTAATACCTCTTCCAAAAATTTTTACAGGTAGATTTTTGACTATTTTTGCAATTATAAATTTTAAGCTAGAAGGAAGATTATTAAAATTTTGCACTAACAAATTTGCTTTCTGCCTTCTATAACCAAAGAATATTTCATCAGCTCCCATACCGGATAAAATTACTTTTACACCTTTTTCTTTTGCTTCTTTGCACATCAAATAAGTATTAATAGCTGCTGGGTCACCAATTGGTTCATCTAAGGTTTTTACAATCTTAGGTAAGATATCAATTATATTTGGATTTATTTTAATTTCATTATATGAACATCCTATTTTTTGTGCTAATTCTTTTGCATATAATTCGTCATCTGGCATTTGCTCAATCTTTTGATCTGTTTTATTTCTACTGATTGTATATGTTGAGATATTTTTATTTTCTTTTTGAGCTACTGCTGTGATAATTGATGAATCTAAACCCCCACTTAAAAAACTACTAATAGGTACATCGCTAACTAAGTGTCTCTTTATAGAATCAGTTAATATACTATCTAGTTCATTAATGAGCTCTTTTTCATTGACTTTGTTATTTTGTTTTGTCCCCAGACTCCAATATTTGTAAATGTTAAATTTTGCTGAATCATCAACAGTCATGTAATGGGCTGGAGGGAGTTTATAAGTATTTTTAAATATCGATTCATTGCCGGGTATCCACTGGTAATTGATAGAACTTATTAAAGCTTTTTTATTAATTGATTTATTAAAGTTGGGTATACTTGCTAAGGTTTTCAGTTCAGAAGCAAAATATAAAGTTTGATTAATTTTGGTATAAAATAATGGCTTAATACCAAAATGATCTCTTGCAATAAAAGTTTTTTTGCTTTCTATTTCATGAATTGCAAAAGCAAACATACCCTCAAAAAAATCTAAACATTTAGGACCAAATTTATCGTACATCTCCAATACTACCTCACTATCAGAATCTGTTTCAAAGGTAGTTTGATACTTTTTTACTAATAATTCTTTGAGTTTCTTATAATTATAAATCTCACCATTGAAAACAAGAGTTAATCCATTTTTTTTAATGGGTTGATTCGAACGTTCATTTATATCGATTATAGATAACCTTTGACTGCCCAGGGCTATATTTTCTCCAATCCATATGCCTTGATGGTCGGGACCTCTGTGCTTTTGAATTAAGTTTAAATTTTTAACATTTATGGTGTCGATATTACCAACACCTCCAACTATACCACACATTACCTTATAACCTCTTCAAACACTTCGACTAAATTTTCTTCCATTGTTTTTGAAGTAAAATTTTTTATAAACTTTTTCTTATTTTTTTCTGACATTTCAGATCTTAGATTTTCATTTTCAATTAATTCAGATAAATTTTCAGAAATATCTGATGGGCAATTTTTCTTAACAATTAATCCATTAATACGATCAGTAACAATATCAGATATAGCTCCCTCGTTTGTGGTAACAATTGGCAAACCAAATTTTAAAGCTTCCAATAATACTAATGGAAAGCAATCATTTAGTGTTGGATGAATAAAAATGTCAGCACTTGCAAATAACTTTTCTTTGTCTTTTTTATATTTAGGTCCTACTAACTTAACAACATCCTCAATTGAATTATCATGAATCAATACCTCTATTTTTTTTATTAAGTTATCTGATTCTGAGTCTCCAGCTAATATATAATTTACTGATTTTCCATACTTTTTCTTTAACGATGGTATTGCATTTAATAAATCAAATATACCTTTTGATTCTTGAATGTTTGAAAAAAATAAAATTTTTAATGGATTATTATTTTTATTTTTTATTTTAGATTTGTTTAAATATTGGCTTTTAATTCCATTATTTACAAAATAAATATCATTAATATTTTTTTTGAAATCCAAGTCTTTTTTAAGAATATCTGACAAAAGTATAATAGACACGTTATTGAAAATTAATCTGTAATAAAATTTAAATAATCTTGGCAAAGATTGGTAATATGTATTGACTCCCTTTCCATGAATATGAAAAATTATTTTCTTATTAAATAATTTTAATAATAAAACCAAAATAGAATCTTTTAAAAAACCAAATCCTGATGGTGATATAGTTAAATATACTAAATCAATTTTTTTTGCAACTAAAGTAAAAAACAGTTTTGTAGCAATCCTAAAAACAAATAAATATTTAAAAATAGATTTTTTCCCAATTTGTGAAATGCTTTTAGAGGAAGATAAATTTAATTTTAATAATTTATATTTAGAGTTGAGAATCTTACTTTTTAAAATATTTTCACTTATAACACTTACGCCATGAACAGGCGGAGGCAAATGAGCTATTAATAATATTGTTTTCATTATAACGATAATAAACTAATTCATTTACAAGTTGAAATCATTTAATAATTAACGTTGGAGAAAAAAAGTATAAATATTAAAATGTGAAATGCTAGAAAACTTATTTTCAGTTTTATTTTTATCTATTCAGTTTTACTTATCTTTCTATAACCCAAAGTTATTTTTTCTACTTTATTTATTATTTATTTCTTCCTTTCTTGGCTTTTTTAATGATGAACTGATTATTAATGGCAGTGAAGTTGGGTACTTTGTACATAGTATGATTTTTTTATTGCATTATGCTTTTGGAAGAAATGCTATAAATAAAAAACAAATTCTACCAGTTTTAGACTTAATAATTTTGTTCTTCATTTATGGCATATTTAAACCATATTTTGATGATATAAGCTCAATAAAAGAATCCATTATAGGCTCCAAACATTTTTCATCTTTATTCTTAGCACATTATTTGTTTTCAAAGAAAAACTCTTTCCAAAATATTTTTTTAGAAAAAGTTATAGGTTTTTATGGTTACTATTTTATATTCATTTTTATATCATTTTTAACACTTAATATCATTCCTCCTTTTTATGTAAAGGATATAACTGGAATTGAAATCAACTACCCTACAATATTTTCACTTTTTTTATTTATTAAAGCCGCTTCTTCAAAAAAAGTTAGCCAAAAACTATTTACTTTTTTTTTATTATTAATTTGGACTTACGGAATGATATTTGAAGGTCATTCGGCACTAATGTTAACAACTACTTTTGGTTGCCTTTTATTTATCTTTAAAATACCTCTAACATATTTTGCTATGAATACAAAAAGACTACTTTTTGGGTTCTTCTTATTATTAGCGCTGATTGTTATTTTCCCTAATATACTAATAGCTTTGAATGATGCTGGATCAATTCAATCAAGACTAATTACAAATTTGGATAGAGTACAAATGATTATTGATAACCCTTATGTAGGATATGGATTTTTGAGCTACGATAGTTTGAACTTCATGAATGAAAATAAATATGCTATTTATTCCTCAACAATAGATAATGGCTATATTGATTTTATACTCAAATTTGGAATGATTGGATGCATAGCATTTCTTTTAATCTTCTATAAAATAATAATTAGTCAAAATAACAGCGTTAAAGATGTTGCATTAAAGGTTTTTTTAATTCAATATATTTTTGTAAATATAACTTGGAGTGTGTATTTATTTGCAGTAGGCAATATTGCTTTATGCTTAGCAACATTCTTAATAATTAATAATGAATAAAATAAAAAAAATAATATTTGGAATAAATACGCAAATTTCTACCAATAATAATTATTTCATAAAATTCCTTACAAATGCCCTAAAAAACGAATGCGATTTTGATGAAAAAAGCCACTTAGATATTGATATTAATTTTGATAATAATTTTTTCAACTCTAAAAAAAACTTATTTAAATCAATTGATTGGAATTATTACGGATCAGAAATTTATCTTAATGATAATGAAATATTTTGGAATAGTAAAAATTTAAAAGTCTTATTAAAAAAAAATGATAAAGTTAGTGTTTTAGCAAAAGCTAGTCTAAGGTTTGATCAAAAAATGAGGTTGTTTTTTTTAAATGAACCAGAATTTTTGAATAATCAATTTTTAACTGTTTATAGATTTGTAATTTTGTATCCACTTTTTAATATTATTTCTCACCAAAATGAAGCTTCCGTTATTCATGCCTCAGCTGTTAAAGAAAAAGAATCTAATAAAGCTTCAATTATCATTGGATTAAATGGTGTTGGTAAGTCTACACTTGCATGTAAGCTAATAAATCATAACTATGATATAATAAGTGATAATTTTGTGATATATCAAAATAATAAAATCATATCTGTTCCTGAATTAATAAAGCTACCTAAAAATATGTTAAATTACTTTGGTTCTAATAATTTGGTTGGAAAAGGAAATAAAAAGTTTCTTTTCATAAACTCATTTAAAAGCAAAGATTTAGATTTAGATAAAGTAATTTTTTTAAAAAGAAATAATAGCTTTTCGGAAGGAGTCATTAGTACAATATCAAGCAAAAAAGCAGAGCAATTGCTTCATTCAACTTCTATGTTTTTAAAGGAATATGAAAATTACCACTATACTGCTTTTTTAAATAACAATAAAGTTAAAATAGACTTTAAAAATTATAAAATGCTGTCAGAAAAAAAATGCTTTTCGTTCACAATAGGTAAAGAAAATAATGTATCTAAACTTTTACAATTACTTAATAGTTAAACTGCCCATTAATTATAGGCTTAATTACTATCAAAATTTTGAAGTTGATAGGAAGCCAGATAATTTTAAAGGTATTTTCCTTGAAATCAGTATAGTTAATAGAATCTCGAAAAAAAATCATATATTTGTTTCAAATTATATGTCATACGATGATGCAAATATTTTTTTAATTGATAAAAATGGTAAATATTCTCAAAGCATTTTTAATAAAATGAGAGATCAAAATATTTCTCTCTTAATCGAAGATGGTTATGATAAAGACTACTTATTAAACTATACCATCAAACCTTTACTTAGAGACACATTAATTAAAAATAATTGTGCAATGATTCATGCTTCATCTTTTAAAATAAAAAATGTTACCAGCCTTATTTGTGCATGGGCACATACAGGAAAAACAAACTTTTTAATTCGTAATTTATTAGATGGAGGTGAATTTTTTGGAGATGATATAACTATAATTGATGAAAATCTCAATATTCTACCATATCCAGTTCCTATTAATTTATTTTATTATAATCTTAAATCTTTTCCTGAAATAAATAAGAAAATTAGGCTCTCACAAAAAATTAAATTTTTTATAACTAGCTTTATATCAAAGTGCTTTAATATAATGAATAGTTTATCTAGATCATCAAAGATGAAATATCTTTTTTACGCAGGGAAAACATTTTTTGACTCTGCAAGCCATATAGCTTTTGACTTCAGAAATAACAATGAGATTAATTTCAATAAAAATAAAGTGCAAAATGTCATTTTGTTAGAAAGATCAGTTTCCAAATCAAATAGTTTTTACAAAAAAACACCAATGAAAGATGATGATTTATTTGCAAGTAGAATGCAAGAGTGTATTAATTATGAATTTCAAAGATTTAATGAATTAATAGCGTCTGCAAATTGGGTACCATTTTATGACTCTGATGAGTTTGAAGTAAATGGAGAAAAAAATATTTACAAAAAATTTGCAGAAAAAATAAACATTTATAGTGTTATCATTCCCCAAAACTATGATTTCAACAAAAATAATCTTTAATTCCTACTAGAAATGAATATTTTACAAATTCATGGAAACATCGCGAATATTGGAGGTGCAAGTCAAGGAACGAAAATTCTTTCAGAAAAAATATGTGAAAGAAAAGGTACTTCATTTTTATGCTACAGCGACAAAAATAGCATTCTACATTCCGTTGACGCTAGTGTTAATAAAATCAATTTAAACCTTACAACGAAAAGTGTTTATAAGTTTTTAAAAAATTTAAATACTATCTATAAATTAATTATTAATGAAAAAATAAATATCATACACTCTCACCATAGAAATGATACAATTTATGCGTGCGTATTAAAGATTTTACTAAAAAATAAAATAACTTTAGTCTATACCGTTCATGGACCTCAAGTAGCAAATAAAGAAATACGTATTTTTTATAAACTTCTAAATTATATCTTTATTTTTTTGAGCAATAAATACATTGATCATATAATTTATATTAGCAACTTCACCAAAAAGAAAACTCAGCATCTTTTTAAAAAAGTTATAAACCAACAGGTAATATATAATGGTACTCCCGGACCATCAGTGGCTACTGATGAAAATATTTCCATCAAAGAATTTCAAGTTAATAAGAATATGTTTATAGTAACCATGGCTGGGGGCATTTCTGGTTATAAAAATCCTAAAAAATTTGTTAAAATTGCCAAAAGACTAAAAAAGTATGATAAAATATTATTTTTATCAATCGGTGATGGTGAAGAAAAAGAAGAGTTAATTAACTATAGCAAAAAACATAAACTAAAAAATATTATTTTTATACCTACCACAAATCATATTCATAAGTATCTTAAAAAATCATCGATTATTGTATCAACTGCATTTGATGAAGGTTTTGGCAGAACATTAATTGAAGGAATGTCGTTATCAAAGCCTGTTATTGCTTTTGATACTGGTGGACCAAAAGAAATAATCATAGATAATTCTAATGGCTTTCTTATTCCAAAAATTGATGAGAAAAAATTTGATAGCAAAATTTTAGAATTATACAATAACCCTTTAAAAGCGAAGGAATTTGGTAGGAAAAGTTTTGATATCTTCAATAAAAAATTCTCTTCTGAGAAATACATAAGTGAACATATAAAAACTTTTGAAAGATATTTATGAAAGTTGTTCTTATAACAAATATACCTACTCCATATAGATTTCCAGTTTACGATAGAGTTTCTAAAGCAAACAACTTTGAGTTTGAAGTTATTTACTGCTCTGAAATTGAATTTGATAGAAAATGGAAGTTAAATAAGCAATCATTTAATCATAATTTTGAGTTCTTATCATCAAGTAATGGAAAATATCATACTAATTTCAATTTGTTTAATAAATTGAACCAAAAAAATCCTGATGTGGTGATAACGTGTGGATTTAATCTAACAATGCTCTTTGCATTTTTATGGGCATTATTAAATAAAAAGAAACATATACCATTTACTGATGGTACGATAGATTCAGAGAAAAAATTGACATTACTTCATGTAGCGTTGAGAAAAATAGTTTATAGATTCTCTGATACTTTCATTGGTGCAAGTAAAAAATCTATTGAACTCTACAAATCCTATGGTATCGACAATAAATTTATATTTAAAAGTGTTCTTTCAGTTGATAATGATTTATTTAAAAAAAGCAATACTACAAAAAAATATGATTTGATGTTCAGCGGACAATTAATTAACAGGAAAAATCCATTGTTTTTTTTAGAGATCTTTAAAAAAGCTAAACAAAGAAATCTTAAACTTTCTGGATTAATTATTGGCGATGGAAAACTTAAAAATAAAATATTAAGTGATATTAAAGAAAATAATTTACAAATAGAATATTGTGGATTTATTCAACAAAGATTTTTGCCTAAATATTTTAACCAAAGTAAGGTTTTCATTTTTCCAACATTGGAAGATCCTTGGGGATTAGTTGCAAATGAAGCGCTAGCTTCTAAGGTGCCAGTTATAGCATCATCCAACGCTGGCTGTGCAAACGAAATCGTTATCGATAACAATACTGGCTTCGTGATAGATAATTTTGATTTGGACAACTGGCTATCTAAAATAGAAAAAATTTTAAAGTCTGTTAAGTTATATAATACAATGTCAAATAATTGCCTTAAAACTATAAAAGAATACAACTTTGATAATGCTAGTAAAGGAATAATTGATGCAGTTAATGCATCAACCGAAAAAGGTAATTAAAAATGCAAATTGAAGAATTAAGAAAATATTTAACAAAAGCTTTTTTAACGGGCAGTATAAAAACAATTTTTGTTATACTATCCACCATTCTCTTTCTTCCACTAATTATTAAAAATATTGGAATGTCGAATTATGGAATAATTGCTCTTGCAACAATATTTTCAGGAAACATTGCTTTCCTGGACTTAGGTATTTCAAAATCTATCACTTTGATGCTGGGCAAATCTAAAAGCAAGGAGGAAGCTAATAAAATTTTTTCCATTGGAATTTTTTCAACCTCAGTAATTTTTACTATTTTTATCTTCCTTATTAGTATTTTAGTTTTTTCTGATGTACCAATATTTGGATCTGAAATAAATATTAAAAAAAATCTTTTTAATAATGTCATTTTTGCAAGTCTACTTTTTTTATATATAAGCCTATTCAACAACGCGCTGATTGCTGTATTAGATGCAAAATATTTAAATCATCAAGTTAACAACGGTTATTTATTGACATCCCTTTTAACTAATATTTTCTTGTATTTAGGAAGCTTATTAAAATTAAATATTGAATATTTAATTTTTTTGCCAGCGTTAGCAAATTTTTTTGCAACTCTTTTCTTTGTCTTTTTTATAATTAAACACACCTCAATAAGATTTACAAAATTCAAATTTAAAGAAATTAGAGATTTGCTTAAGCTTTCTATTAGATTTTTAAATATTGATTTAATCAGTTCGATGGTACTACCTATAAATAAACTTTTGATAGTCATAATTTCTGGTCAAACTTTGTTTTTGGGTATTTTTGAAGTTGCAGTAAAAATTGGCAGAATATCTAATAGCCTCTTAGTTACAATTGCTAAACCATTATTTGGTGTTTTTGCAGGCGAAAAAAACTATTCAAAAATCATTTCAATATCACATAGTATCAGTAAAATAATTTTTTTAGGTTATATTATTGGTGTATGTTGTTTTTATGTCTTTGGTGAAAGTATCGTATCATTTATTGATAAAATAAATTTTAAAGATTTATATCAAATATCATTTATTTTAATTATTGCGATGGGTATGTCGGCAGTCACAGAGCCTTTTTTTCGAGCAATCCTTGCAATGGAAAAATTAAGACTTGCATTTTTAACAAAAGCGATCGTACCTGTATTAAACATAATTTTATTTATATTATTTTCAGAACTAAATACACTTCTAAGAGTATCTTTATCTCTTGGATTATCAGTTTTTATTAGTAATATTATTTTATTACTATTACAAAGAAAATTTATTTCAAAAAACTTAATGGGAGAAAATTAATTTAAATGGTGTACAATATTGGAGTAATAGGAAAAGGTTTTGTTGGAAGTGCTGTAGAATATGGTTTTACAAATCTTAAAAAAAATAAATTCAATGTAAGAATTTTTGATACAAAGACTGAATTATGTACAAATTCATTTGAAGACACAGTAAATTTTTCTGACATAATTTTTATTTCTGTGCCTACTCCAAGCAATTTAGATGGCTCAATAAATTTAGATATTGTTGATAAACTTCTGCAGGATATTGAAATCATTTATAATGGCCAAGCTATAATACTGCTTAGATCGACAGTTGTGCCTGGAACAACAGCGGATTTCCAAAAAAAATATTCTAAACTAAAAATTGTTTTTAATCCTGAATTTTTAACGGAAGCAAATGCAAATGAGGATTTCGTCAATCAAGATAGAATTATTTTAGGGGGACAAAGTGAAAATGTTAATTATGTTGAAAAATTTTACCAAACAAGATTCGGAAGTTCAATCCCAATAATTAAAACTAATTATCAGACAGCAGAAATGATTAAATATATGAATAATTGTTTTCTTGCAGCAAAAGTTTCCTTTATGAATGAGATGAAACAGTTATCAGAAAAATCTGAAGTTGATTGGGCGCAAGCTGTGAATGGTTTTTTAATGGATTCAAGAATAGGAAAATCTCATTATTCAGTCCCTGGGCCAGATGGTAAACCTGGCTTTGGTGGGAGCTGTTTTCCAAAAGACGTTAGAGCTATTTTACATTATGCTAAATCAAAAAATATTAATCTTCAAACACTTGAAGGCGCATGGAAAACCAATCTTTTAGTTAGATCTGAAAAGGACTGGGAAAAATTAAAGGGTAGATCAGTAGTTGAATGAAATTAAATTTTCAACCATTGATTATTATCTAAAGTCCACTTAATTGTATGCTCTAATTGTTCATAGGCTGATTTTGGAGTCCAGCCCATTCTCTCCATTTTCTTTCCGTCAAGTGCATATCGAAGATCATGCCCTGGTCTTTGTGAATGAAAGTCAACCATTTCATATTTTAACTCTTTGTTTTGAACTTTGGCAATAAACTGAGCAAGAGATAAATTATCAATTTCATCTTTTCCAACAATATTGAATTTTTGGCACTTAGCACCAGTACTATCTGGAGCGATTGATGATAAGTCATAATTAAATAAAAAAAGTAAAGCATCAGCAACATCTTCAGCATGAATATAATGTCTTGAACCAGCCAAGGTTTTTTCTGGATTTGAGTGAATCTCTACCATCTCATTATCTCTAACTCGCTTGATAACCATAGGTATAAATTTTTCAGGATTTTGTCTTTCGCCAAAAACATTCATAGTATGAGTAATGAAGCAAGGTAAGTTGTATGTGTTTTCGTATGCAACTACTAACTCTTCAGCGCCAGCTTTGGATGCAGAATAAGGATTTGTTGAGTTATATCTATCATTTTCTTTATAATTTACTCCGGCTGGAGCAGGACCAAATACTTCATCTGTACTAAAATATGCAAATCTCTCTAAAGAGTCGATATTTCTAGCAAAATCTAAAATATTTGCTGTACCAACTACATTATCCATTACAAATTCAAGAGGATATGTAATTGACCTATCAACATGAGATCCTGCTGCTAAGTGACTTATATAGTCAACTTTACCTATTGTAGCAATAATTTCTGGATTTAATTGTGCTTTTAAATCATGATGAACAATTTTTACTCTTTTTTGTTCAATTGTTGGATATTTAGAAACGATTTCATTCAGTCTGTTTAAGTTTCCACTAAAATCTAAACGATCTAATGAAACAATTTCCAAATCGGTTGATTGCAAAATTTTATCAACAACATGATGTGCAATGAAACCCGCTCCTCCAGTTATAAGAATTCTTTTTGACATTAATCTACAATCCCTAAATCGTTTTTATATTCCTTTATCCATTTTTTAAGGTTACCACTAGGCTGCCAATCTAATAAATGCTTAGCTTTTTTATTGCACGCTAATGTTTCTCTTGGCTCAATCACCGGATCAGTATGTTCAAATTCTCCTCCAATATAGGTTGCTAATTCTTTAACAGATGTATTAGATCCATTACCAATATTAATTACCTCACCATTTCCTACTTTTGAAGAATTCATTGCTAGAATATTTGCATCAACCACATCAAGAACGTATGTAAAATCTCTTTTTTGCTCCCCGTCACCTCTAATGGTTAAAGGAGTATTATTTAATCTTTGATTGGCAAAAGTGCCAATGACAAGACAATATGCTCCATCTAAAAGTTGTCTTTCTCCATAAACATTAAAATATCTTAGTGATACAGTTTCAATGTCATAAATTTCTGAAAACATTTTACATGCTTTTTCCCCATAAAGCTTCTGTAGAGCATAAGGAGAAATGGGATTAGCAGCATCAGTTTCTTTAAGAGGCATATTTTCTTGATTACCATAGGCTGAAGAAGATGCGCTATAAACAAGTCTATTAACTTTTGAGTCAACTGCGCATTTTAAAACATTGATTGTACCATAAGAATTAACTTTTTCGTAGGTGAGGGGGTCATCAATTGAAGGTTGTACTCTTGCAAGTGCTGCCAAATGAAACACGCCATGAGCTCCGTTCATTATTTCTACCATTCTTTCAGAATTTTCTTTTAGTGAAATATCTAAATTATGGTACTGAGCATTTGGATTACAATTCTCTTTTTTGCCGGTTGAAAAATTATCGATTACATGGACTTGAAAACCTTTTTCTACTAATCGATCAACAATATGACTGCCGATGAAGCCTGCTCCGCCGGTAATTACATACTTTATTTTCGATTTATGCATTCTTGAATATTTTCTAATTCCTCGTCAATAAGATAAGGATGCATTGGTAAACTAACAATTATTTTTGAGAGATATTCTGATACAGGCAAATCTTTCTGCTTATATCCTAAATATTTAAACCCTTTCATTAAATGAATTGGATATTTATAATAAATTACTGTGGGTATTTTTTTAGAATTTAGCTTCGAAATTAATTTATTTCTTTCGTTTTGAGAGTCCAAAGTAATAGAAAACAAAGCATGTGCAGATTGATATTCTTCGGGATGATATTGAGCATTATCTAAGAATAAACGATATTTTTTATCTATCTCACTTCTCATTGCAAGCTCTTCATCGAATATTGATAATTTTTCTAATAAAACTGCTGCTTGAATACTATCTAGCCTACCATTTAAACCAATCATTTCACTATTATATTTATCTTTTTTGGTTCCGTGAATTCTAATGGCTTTACATTCCTCTGCCAAA
>MDTA01022768.1_pt1 | contig 23261 bp, 13 predicted proteins | sample 811151 | NCBI WGS metagenome assembly MDTA01 (sample SAMN05326648, study PRJNA326480) | marine metagenome | isolation source: seawater | place: Indian Ocean: South | collected 2010
AAGAAGATCTTTGACAAGATCATGGAAGCAATGCAACCTGAGTATGAAGATGAAACTGCCATCAACCCCTTTGATTTCTGGCAGGGTGCTAACTTCAAACTGAAACTGAAGAAAGTTGCAGGTTACTGGAACTATGATTCTTCAGAGTTCGCAGCACCTGGTGCTCTGCTTGATGATGACGATGCACTGGAAGCACTGTGGAAGAAGCAGTATTCACTGACTGCTCTGACTGCTGCTGACCAGTTTAAGTCCTATGATCAACTGGAGAAGCGTCTGAAGATGGTTCTGGGTCAGAAGTCTGCTCCTGCTCGTTTCGATGAAGAGACTGACAACGAAGATAGTGATCGTGGATATGCTCCCGATTTCTCTTCCCGTCGTTCTGAACCTACACCTACTGCAGATTTCAACGCACCTGACATCACTCCAACAAAGTCTGCTGACTCTGATGAAGATGATGCTCTGTCCTACTTCCAGAAACTTGCTTAAGAGTGATGAGATATAATCAACTGTGTCTGACTCTTTTGGTCGTCGCAGCGTATATTAATCTACTGAAATAATCTAGAATTATTACCACGTTTTAGGGTTCCATTCACATACTGAGTGGAACCCTTTTTGTATTCCATCATTTCTGTTAGGTCATCTTCTACGATAGCAAGATACCTTGTCTTCAGTAAGAATATGTTTCTCTTGTTTTCTTCAATCTTTAGTTCATAATCGTAGTTGGTTACTTCTTTCACAGGACTTGCGATGAGATATGCATTAGCATAGAAGTCAAAGTAATCAACTTTAAAATCTTTTTCTACCTTTAGACCTGCAGGAACTACGATTACATTTTCAGTATTTCTTAATTCTGTAGTTTCATAGTGATGAATTTGATTGAATGCTTCATATGATCCATACTTGTCCACTAAAAATGAATCAAATTCATTGTTAGTCAATGGCCATTCGGACTGAATATTAACGATGTTATTGCATGTCAAAACTAACCAGTCTAGACGTGAATCTCCATAGAACTTTGATGCAACATTGTCTGGTCTATCGTCACCTTGAATCGTATATTTTGTGAAGAAAGCAACGTCTTGAAAAATATCTTGACGTAATTCACCTTTCTTGAATAAATTCTTTACTCTAATGTAATCAGAGATCTTCGCATCTGGAAGTCTGCTGACATAATCGAAATCTGGTAAACGACTAAAGTAATTTGACATTTTAGAAACCTATTCCTCCTTCTCCACCTTGTGTTGCAAGTGGAATTGTTGTTGCATCTGCGTCCAACTGACCATAATCTTCGTTGTAAATTGGAACCAGTTCTTTGAACGTCATTGTTACTTGATATGCGACAGGAGTTCCATCATAATATGTTGCATAATTTTGGTTGGGAGTGTAATCAACAGACATTGTTGTCAATGCTGTTTCTTTAAATCTATTTAATCCAGAATGGATTTCTCCTCTTTCACCTCTATGCATGTATGTTAACTGGAAAGTGTTTGGAGACTTTAAGAAGTAATTAGTGCCAGCTTGTTTCACTGCCATTCCTTGTTTGAAGTATCTAATTATCTTTTTAACTGTTGCTGCTTCAGAACCACTTCTTGGAGAGAAAAGAAATACAAATTGAAATTCTCTGAGTTGTGGAGATTCAAATAACAACTCTAAATTATTATTAGTGATTGCACCTTGTGTTCGTGCAAGTATTTGTTCTTTATTGAGACCAGTGACACCTGCTGATAATCCACTAACAACTTCAGTTGCTATATTACCAGAACCCGTTCCAAGAGCTTTTGATATATCTTCTCCCATTTTTGATGCACTTTCTTTATCGAGAATACCCTGGAATACTCCTGCACCTAATAATTGAAGGGGAGATGCTTGTCCATCAATATATGAAACGGCATTTGTATCGCTAATTCCTCCTGGAATGGACAAGAAGACAGTTCCCCCAATTTTTCTTGAGGATTGTTCTGCTCTTGGTGCTAAACCAAGTCCAGCACTAGTTGTTATTTTTCTGGGTGCATACTTTAGTTGCTGAATCTTTATGACATCTTGAGTTGTTGAAGCAACATCTATAGGATAGAACATATTCCCAGATTCGATTCCAAAATCAGAATTTGCATTATCTTTTACTTCAATTGGTTTTGATGTTTGATCATCGTCTGGATCTTTCTCTTGATTTTCTTCTATAGTCGTTCCTTCATCAAGTAAATCATCCGCCATTTTATCTGCTTCGTCTACACTATCTGCTACAGGTTCTATGGGGTCTCCATTCACATCTGTAGTGGCAAGCATACCATCTTTTATAGTAATCTTTGCTTGGTTTTTTACTCTCTTTAGGTTAGTTGGTTCATTAAAGTGTTCAAGTTCTTTTTTTAAGTGTGGTAAAAGGATAGGACTTTCGTTTCTTAACTTTCCTTTGTTTGGACCTGTTGCTGCTATCTCTCCGACCAAAATATCATCTGATTGTCCAAGGTCTAGTCCAAGAGTGGTGTTTTTTCTGTAGACAAGAACATCTCCCGCAAGATTTCCAGACAGTCCAAGTGGACCTCCATCACCTGGATCTTTGATTACTGTATAGTATTCAAATGTTTTTCCATCGATGGTTTCTGTCCATTGTCTACCAGATTCTGGACCACCGTATGTTCTTGGCGAATATCCCATTGATATTTTTTTAATTATTTAGTGACTAACAACCCATATTGTATTGATACTAGATCATCTAACTCATCTGGTTGAACAACATAGAGTTGACCAGGGAGTTCTTCCCATGTATAATTTCTAAATCGTCTGAGATGAAAGTTGTATCCACGGAATACCCATCGAAAAACTTCAGCACATACGATGAGCGGATGCTGATCGTATTGGATACGAGGGGTCTTTGCATTGTATATGAAGGTGTAGAATCCTCCCACATCAGGAATCGGAGTCACTGTATCATTCAGAGTCTGCATAATCTTCAACATCTGGTCCTCAGAGTCCATTGTTGAATTTATTTCTGATAGGACTGGTTCAATACGACTCATTTGATTCCTAGTTCTTCTTCTGTAATTACTTTAAACTCGATTAAACGATCATCACAGAATTCTTTTGCTGCTTTCCATTTTGCTTGATTGACAGCATAAGTTTTGCATTCGTGAATGTATGATTTGGTGACTTTGGATCTTTTCTTTGGTTCTACAGTTTGCTTTTTTGGTTTCACTTCTATTACATATGTCTTTATATTGCCAGTACTTTCCTTCACTTTAATAACAAAGTCTGGAAAGTATCTATGAACTCTTCTATCAACAGGAGACACATATGGAATCCAAATTTCTTCTGATCCCCATGCAACAATATTTTCATTCAAGTCACACCAACGGCAGAATTTTCTTTCCCAACTACTTCTACAGATAATATTACCTGGATCACCTTTATATTTCTTCGGAAAAGATGGTTTGTATTTACTTTTAATACTTTCTGCCATACATAATATATAAAGGTTAAAAATTATTTATAGATGCCTACTAGAAGGGACGTTTCAGAAATTAAATCAAAACTATTGAGACCTGCCTTAACTTCTGATTATGAAGTTAGGATTGAACTTCCATTGGCTAACGCGGGTGTGCCGAAGTTTAGAACTACGGAAGATCAAAGTAAATTGTATTTACAATGTTGCTCTGCTAGTCTACCTGGATCTAGTCTAGCAACCTATGATATTAATAATGATAGGCATGGTGTCACTGAGAGACATGCATATAGAAGAGTTTATGATGATAGAATAGATCTTGAATTTTATGTTGACGCGGATAACTATTATCCTATTCGATTCTTTGAATCTTGGTTAGGATATATTATGGACCAGGAAGATAGAGCAGAATCTAAAAGTACAACTGGAGTTCCTAACTCTGGAGCAGTTTCTAATCAATCTTCAGGTGCAAATGCTAGAAGCAAGAACTATTTTTATAGGTCTAGATTCTTCGATGAATATGTTGCAAGTATGACTGTCACCAAATTTGAAAGAGATCATAGACAAAGTCTAACGTATACATTTTTGCAAGCATATCCTTTTTCTATTTCTTCGATGCCAATATCATATGAAACATCTGGGTTGTTGAAATGCACTGTTGGATTCAAGTATGTAAGATATTTGATTGATGCTGAAAGAGCAGTAGAGACTGGAGAGAAGGAGAAGGATAAAAAGATTCCAAAACCAAAAACCACTCCAGATCCAAATCCAACACCATCTAAAGATACTAACGAATATTACAACAACTTTGGAGACAACACGCAGAATTCTACTAACTTTGCAGACTTCACTGATGGATCTAACACTGGTGCTTTTGGACAAGCCATCGCATAACCCAATAAATAATCACACTGAAATACTCTTATAGGACATCATGCCTTTACCAAAGATTGCCACGCCAACATATGAACTTGAATTGCCATCTACAGGACAAACAATTCAGTACAGACCCTTCCTTGTAAAAGAAGAGAAGGTTCTTGTAATTGCGTTGGAGAGTGAGGATAACAAACAAATCACTACCGCGATTAAATCAGTTATCAAGAACTGTATTTTAACCAAAGGTATTAAAGTAGAGACCCTTCCTACTTTTGATATTGAATATCTCTTTTTGAATATTCGTGGAAAGTCTGTTGGGGAGAGATTAGAAGTTAATATCATCTGTCCAGATGATGAAGAGACACAAGTCCCTGTTGAAATTGATCTTGATGACATTAAAGTTGTCAAGAATGAAAATCATGAAAAGAAAATTAGTTTAGATGATAAAATTATGATGGAGATGAAATACCCATCTCTTGATCAATTTATTAAAAACAACTTTGACTTCAGTCAGAAGAATGCAATGGACCAATCATTTGAATTTATTGGATCTTGTATTGATTCTATCTACAGTGAAGACGAAGTATGGGCAGCAGGAGACTTCACCAAGAAAGAAGTCACTGAGTTCCTTGAGTCAATGAATTCAAGTCAGTTCAAAGGCATCGAAGAATTCTTCAATACAATGCCTAAACTGTCTCATACTATAAAGGTCAAGAACCCTAATACAAAAGTTGAGAGTGAAGTTGTTCTTGAGGGACTGGCATCTTTTTTCGCGTAGGCATGGTTCATATGAATCTCTCTAGTTATTTTGAACTTAACTTTGCCTTGATGCAGTACCATAAATACTCACTAACAGAGATTGAAAATATGATTCCGTGGGAGAGAGATGTATATGTTGCTATGCTACAGAATCATCTTGAAGAAGAGAAGTTAAAGCAACAACATCAACAGCACGCAAATGGCATCTAGGACTACTACCGATCCAATAGAAATACTCTTAGAGATGGGTGTAGACCTAGATAATCTCTCCGAAGAGGAGGATTATCTTAGTGCATTAAAAGAAGCGATTGCAACAATACAATTTCAAACCAAAGGTTCTGGAGATGAAAGATCTAGAATCTTGCAAGAGGAAGTAATAAAGGTAAGGAAGAAAAGAAAAGCAGAAGATTCTAAATTTAGAGCAAAGAAGACAGTAATATCTGCAGATTCGATAAGACCAATAAGATCTCCCCAATTAAGATCACAGAAAATTCCTGCACAAAAGTTGCTGCCAGGAGCAGCACAGGATTCTGAATCTGAAGAAACAAAAGAAAAGAAGAAGAGAACTAGAAAGGGGAAGACTGTAGAAGTACCCGCGACTTTTATTACTTCAGTTTCAAAATCTGTAAAATCAATATTAGGTACTTTAAAACAACAGAGTTCTTTTCTCAAAAAAACTGCCGAGAAGGATAGAAAGGCAGCAGAAAGAGAGAAGAGATCTGTTGCTGAAACAAAGTTAGAGAGTAAATTCTTCAAACCAATCATTGAAGCAGCACAGAAAGTAGTTGCACCTGTAAAAGGAATTCTGTCAAAGATATTTGATTTTTTCGTTAATGTATTCCTTGCTAAGGTCGTTGTAAAAATTGCTGACTGGATGTCAAATCCAGATAACCAAAGGAAGGTTACAAATACAATTAGATTCTTGACCGATCATGGTCCAAAATTACTTCTTGCCTATATTTTATTTGGAAATAGACTTGGTAGATTCATTACAGGACTTGCTGCAAGATTAATTTTTGGTGCTGTTAGACTTGCTGCTGCAGGATTCAAACTAATTGCTGCGTTGCCTTGGTGGGCAAAGGTTGGTTTAGCAGGCACTGCACTCTTTGGAGCAGGAGCAGTCGTTCCAAAAGTGTTCCCAGGAACAACTAAAGATGTAGCAGATGATGCAGCAGATGCACTGAAAGCAGAGAGAGGTGCAGAAGCAGCAGCAGAAGAGATAACTCGACAGAACACTGAAAGAAACTTCCTTCAGATGTTTGGTGATTTTATCACTGGTGCTGGAGCAGAAAGAACAGAACAGGCAGATAGACTCACAACTGGAACCGAAGCCAGATACGGATTTTTTGGAGAACTGCAAGAAAGATCTGATCCGACTGCCATGTTCTCTGGTGGCGGAATGGTTGGATTCCCTCAATTGGGTGGCGGTGGTGGTGGACTTGATGCTTTAACTAATCAGGCAAAAGTCAGAACACTTGGTTCAAGTCTTAGTGATCCGACTGGCATCAAAGCTAGAAGAGCATTTTTTAATGATCCTCAAGCATATCTGTCTGATGAGGATTTTAAGAATAGAGGCATATTTCCTGAAGATAGAAATAGAAAAAAAACAGGGCGTTGTGTTAGAGGTTATGAACAAGGTGGAGAAGTAGACGGACCTGGTGGTGTTGATAAAGTCCCAGCAATGCTCACTGATGGTGAGTTTGTCATGTCTCGCGGGGCAGTTCAGAAGTATGGATTATCCACCCTAGAGTCAATGAATGCTGCTGGTGGTGGTACAAATAAACCGAAGATAGTAGAAAATACGTATTATGCCGTTGGTGGTGGAGGAATTGGTCCATCATTTGCAGAACACTCTAGTGACCATTCACACAGTTCGCGTCCTTCGCGCACTGGTGGAATTGATCCTGGTGGTATTCTAGGTCGTTATGTATATGGTGATCAGAGTATTCCTAATTTAATAGCACAAGGCAAATTTAAAGAGGCACTTGAAGCTTTAAATATTAAACTTGATATAAATCTCGATGGTGTTAAGCAACTAATTGATAATGCAATGGCAGGATTGCAGGGTCTCTCAGATCAAGTAATGTCTGGTGCCGCACAACTCTATAATCAAGGACTAGTTTTTGCGGAGCAAGCAAAACAATTCGCTCAAGAAATAAATCCTCTCCCTGCTATGGGTAGAGCACTTTCATCTTTCGCAGAAAATCCATATATGGGTGAGGAAGCGATTGATAAATTAACACAAGAGAGAATTGCGTCTGGTGAACTTACTGAAGATGGTTTGGGTCTTACCAAAACAACTCAAAAAAATCTTGATGATCATGATGCATACATTCGTGGTCTGTACGATCCGGATAAAGATACTGGATTCATGGGTGGATTGAAAAAAATAAATCAGGACATACAGAATAGAGGATTGATTGCTGATCCACTTGCAATGCTTGGATTAAAAAATGAAGGCACTGAACAGTTTGTTGAAAATCTTACTTTTGGTAGAGTTAAAAATCTTGGAGCAAAGTTAACTGGTCTACAGATGGCAGCCAAAGGATTGATGGGTCCTGTTGGCAGAATGTTCCAGATTGATGACAGAGGTTCGCTGGGTAGATATCTGAGACCTGCCATGGAGGAAGCACAGAGACAAGGACATACCTCTGTAGGTAGAGAAGCACTTGGTGGAACAAAATATGACGAATTAGTTGGAGACAAACTTGCAAACCTTGCTCTGGGTCAAGTGCATTTTGAAGTTGATGAACAAGGTAGAACAAAAACTAGTGATGTTTTTGATGCCTCTGCTATGACACCAAAACAATATCTTGTAAAGAGCAGGGAGAGTTTATCTTTAGCGGGAGATATTTTACAAGGAAAAGCAGAAGGTGGTCCTGTTGGATTGGCTAAGGCACTTTATCAGAGTGCTTTCATGGGATTATCTGGAAGACTTGCAACAGCACAGAACACTGGATTTGGAAACCTGAGACCGATGGGTCTTGACATTGATTTGGGTGGTGGATTTGAAACTAAGGATGTACCATCAGAATCTGAAATTAAATCAGTATTGAAACCAGGAGCAGAGGGTTATTTCTCTAGCACAACTGGTCAATTCTATCCATCATATGCAGATGCATTAAAAGATCCAAGAGTAAAGGCAGCAGCACAAGTAGAGCAAACTAAAAAGAAACTTAGTTTCGCACCAACTCAACAACCAAATCTCACGATCCCTGGTACACCAGTTACACAGCGACCCAAAGTGACCATAACTAATATACAAGAGAATGCGTCTTCTGGTGGCAATTCGTCTACAGGTGGAAACAATCCAGTTCCATCAATTCCAATGCCACCAGCATCTTCAAGCAAGACGAAAGTTCTTGGATTCTTGCCAGAACCATTACAATTCTTCTAACCTATGGTACTACCTATTTTAGCGAGAGGAGCAGGAATAGTAGCGAAGACATCTAGAGTGTCTACTGGTGCCAGGATGGCAAGAAATATTACTGGAAGAAGGCGTCGTGGTAATCAACCTCCTAGAGGTGGTGATCAAGGTGCGGAAAGAGATGTAAGTTCTTTGGTGGTCAGACCAAAGACTACGATGGTTCCCAAAAGTACATTAGTAACCCCAAAGACTTTCCCCGTATCTTCAACCAGCACCAGTGCTAAGACAGGAGATAAACTTACTGGTATTCAGGATAACTTGATTGAAATTGATAAAATTCTCAAGGGAACATTAGCAGAACAGAAGAATCAGGAAGATTTAAAAAGAAAATCAGAGAAGAGTGATAAAAGATCTAAACTTGAAAATAATTTAGAAAATAAAAATCAGATTCTTGGTAAACTTGGAAAGAAAAAACTTCCCAAACTACCAACACCAAGACTTGGATTCCTAGGTTGGATTCAGAATTTTATTGGTAGTTTGATTCTTGCATATGCAATTACAAACTTTAGTGGATTGTTGCCACAACTGGCAAAGTTACTCCCAGTAATTTTGGGTGTAATGGATTTTGCCATTGATCTGGGCGGAAAGTTTCTAAATGCGATAGTAAGTTTTATTGATATTGGTTATCAAGCATATGATTGGACTAGAAATACTTTAAAAACTTTTGGTGGAGATGCTCTGGTAGCTGGATTTGATAAGTTTATGGGTGCTGTTGATTTTATTATCACAGCACTTACACTTGCTGCCTTTGCCCGTGGATTTGGTGGGGGTCCTGGTCCTGGTGGAGGTAGAAGAGGTGGACCTAGAGGTAGGGGTCCTAGAGGTAGAGTACCCATAACAAGGTCTGGTGGGGTTAGAACGCCTAGAGGTCCACTAGGAAAAGTCTTTAGGTTCTTCAGGTTTAATCCATTTACTGGAGCTAGAAATCCACTTAGTAGAGGACCCCGCGTAACTAGAAGTGGTGGTATCAGAAATCCATTTAGACAAAGACCTCGCGTAACTGGAGGTGGTAGCAGATTTAGAAATCCATTTAGGACAAGACCACCAATAACTGGTGGGGGACCTAGACCTAGAATTCCTAAAATACCCACAGGTGGTGGCGGTATTCTTAGAAGAATTGGCAGATTTCTCCGCCCATTAGGAAAATTCGTTCCATTTCTCTTCCCACTCATTGAGATTTTGTTTGGTAAAATGGAATATGATTCTAGAAAAGAACAAGGTCAAACAGATGTTCAGGCAGCAGCAGGAACTGGTGGTGGTATAGCTGGTAGCATTATTGCGATGGCAACAGCTGCCGCACTCATTCCAGAACCAACTTCAACTGTTGGTGGTTTAGCAGTTTTGGGATTGATGGGTTTACTCGGAATGGGTGGAAGTATGGCTGGATCTGCTATAGCAGATAAAGCAACTGGTGCAGATCAGGTAGTTCCTCCTGGAATTGATGAAAATGAAGTTGGTGAATTTGATGAAGGTGGAGAGATTAAAAAGAAAAAGAAGATAACTCCATCAAGATCTTTATCAACTCGTTTAACTACTAAACGTGTGCTTCCAAAGAAACCATCTTCAACCAGACCAATACCGCCGCCACCGCCACCTGTTAAAAAAGGAGAACCCACCCCAAGAGCATGGTGGGATTTCTTGGGATGGTTCACTGGTGGAGGGAACAGTGGAGAATTGGATCTTGGTCCGAGTGGTTCAAAGTTGGGCGCTAAAATTGCTAGTGTTGGCAACACATTAGCAAGAAATGATTACTTTGGTCCCATACTTCAATTGACATCTAAAATTATATTGGAGAAAAAAATTGAAGACGTTGACTACAAAAATGCTGGTCTTGGCATTAATATGTTAATTGCTGAAGGTGTTAGTAAAGAAAAAATCAAGAGAGGTATTAAAGGATTTGCTGAAGGTGGTAGAATAGATGGTCAACTTGGTGACATGGATGTTAGTTCTCTTGTTGCTAAGACATTAAAGTACTCTCTTAAAACAGAACTAGCAAAAACATACGATATTGGTACTAGTAAATCTGCTTCTGGAGGATCAACGTCAACCCCAAGAACATCCACAACAACATCAGGTGGATTCTCTCCTAGTTCTTCAAGTGCAGTGTTTGGTACAACAGAACAAAAGAGAATGCTTGATACCATTTCTTGGGCAGAAGGAACTGGTAAAGGATATGGTGTAGTTTATGGTGGAGGTGTTTCTCCTGAGTTGGCAGCAGGTAAAATGACCATCAGTGAAGTTCTTGATTTCATGAACACTAGTTCTCTTTATGCAAGAGATGGGTATAACTCTGATGCAACAGGTAGATATCAATTTATGTCATATACTTTGAAAGAAGAGGCAAAGGCACAAGGTATACCACTTGATACTCTTTGGACACCTGAATTGCAGGATAAAATGATTTTATCTAGAATTTCTAGCATGAGAGGTGTGACTGCAGAGATGTTAAAGAAAGAGGGAATGAGTGATAATGTTATCGATAGATTAGCACCAGAGTTTGCCTCTTTCCCAAATCTCATTGGACCAGATGCTCAAGGTAGAGTTGGAACTAAGACAAGTTACTATGGTCAGGGAGGAAAAACTGCTGAAGATATTAAATCATATTATGGTCAAGCTACAGGAGAAGGATCAAAAATAAAAATTGCACAACCCTCCACAGAACCTTATGGTAATATTTCGCCTTCGATTAGTTCTGGAACTGGTGGAAATTATGAAAGAAGTGCAAAGGGAACTAAACTTGCAGGTGATCTTGGAAGATATATCTACAAAACTCTAACACCTGCAGCAAAAGCAGCAGACGGTGTTGGTGACTTCAGTTACGCAAGTGAGCACCCAGATTTTGGTGGATCATTTAAAAGATCCTATAACTCTTGGCATAATGTTGATCGTGCAATTGATATTGGTGGATATTGGCCACAGGATCAAAAGAAAATTCTTGCAAAGGTCATGGAGTTCAATCAAAAGTTTGGTGCTACTCCTGTAGAACTTCTTTATGGAAAACCTGGAACTCCAAAGGCAGGCACCCATGGAGATCATGTTCATGTGGCATACGAAAAAGGTGGTATGACTCATGACGGACCTCACCTTGCTTTGATAGGAGAGAAAGGATCTGAAATCGTTATTGATAATGATAGTAGTGTTGATGAAGTAGCACCGATGCTTCTTGCAATCAACGCAGCAAAAGACAAAAAAGGAGTTATGGAAGCAATCAAGAACTATGCTCCATATGAATCTGTCGTAGGTACTGCGGTGATTATTAATAAGCAATCTGTCATGAAGCAGATTATGGCATCACAGGGAGGATCTTCAACGGTTGTTGTTGCTGGTGCGATACAAGAGAACTTCAGTGAGTTCCTTGAATATCAGGGTTAAATAGTAGTACGAGGTAATAAGTATGGCAGAACAAGCATTCATAGATAGAACTTCAAATCCAACAGAGAAACTTGAAGTACTCATTTTTTCTAATAAAGAACCTTCAAAAAATGTAGATCTATCTGCTGGAACAATTCAGTTCAACTATTACGAGAGTCTTTTTAGCGATACTATAAAGGCAGACCTTACATTCATTGACATTGGAGATTCTGTCGATGCTGAACGTGGCGGTTCAAATGTATCAGTCTATCAGGGACTTCCTTTGGTTGGAACTGAAAGAGTGGAAGTGGTCATGAAAGATAATAAGCAAGTTGCTATAGGAGAAAGTCCAAAATTAAAACTTTATGTTAATAAAATAAATCCACAACTGTCCGACAACCAAAAAAATATGGTAGGACTTTCTTTGGTCTCCAAAGAATATCTCATGGACAAGAAGACAAACGTCAATGAAAGATTTGATGGGAAAATATCAGACACAATTGGAGTCTTGTTAGTAGATGATAAGTTCATAGGAACAGAAAAGAATGTTGATATAGAATCTACTAGCAATAATTTCAATTTCATTGGAAATAATAAACATCCAATGTATCTTATGAACTGGTTATCAAAGAAGAGTGTCTCTGAACAGAATCAAACTCTTGGAGAGAGTGCGGGATATTTTCTTTATGAAACGTATGATGGTTTTAAGTTTAAATCTATAGATGGTCTCTTTGCACAGAAACCAAAGAAGTCATATATTTACAACAACACAGAACTTCTTCCTGCTGGGTACGATGGAAAGGCACTAACGTACAAGAAAGATAATAATGTTCATGCAGAAAGTAAATTTAAATTCGGAGCATATCATACTAGAGCTATCCTATTTGATCCATTTACTACTTTCTATGAAGTTAGAGAGAAGCAGGTAGACCAAGAACAATTGACAATGGGTGGAAAAGAACTACCAACATTAAACCCAGAGTTTGATAGAGAACTGGATTCTTTTACAAGAACTTCATACTTTGTTCTTGATACGGGAACCATGCCTGCTTGGACCTCTGAACAGCAACTTGAAAAATCAAAGGAGGAAAATTTCCCATATGCTGATATAGCAAACCAGGCAAACCAAAGATATAATCAGTTTGTGTCAGCAAAAGCATCTATTACAATCTCTGGAGACTTCTCATTACGTGCTGGAGATGCTATATTTCTGGACGTACCTAAATTAGAAAGCGAACAAACCACAACAATAGACCCCACCGATGGAGGACTATATATTATAACAGAATTATGTCACTTTATTTCCACAAAGGGAACTTTTACTAAACTAAATCTAGTAAGAGATTCATTTGGTAGGTCGGGTAATCACACACTTAATCGCACAGGCGTAGCATAACCATGACAGAAAAAAGAACGATTGAACAGCACATTGTTGATGACAAAAAGATCCTAGAAGATCCAACAATTTCTCCACAGATGCGTCGGCACACTGCTGATGAATTGCAGCATCTAGAGAGATATGCTGAAGAGCACAAGAAAGATATTGAAGCAGGAGATCATCACGATCCATCAGCATTTGAGATGTTTTGTGATGAGAATCCTGAAGCGGATGAATGTAGAATTTACGAAGACTGATAACTTATGGAAGGCGGATCTTTATTCAATCCTGGTTTTTTAGGTGGATCCTTCATGTGGTGGGTCGGGCAGATTGCCGACGACTCAGTATGGAGGGATAATAATCTTACGGGAAAATATGAAAATAAGGATGCGCCTACTGGATGGGGTAGAAGATACAAGGTAAGAATTATTGGTCTGCATGATCAGGGAGAAAATGAGATTCCCTCTGATCAGTTGCCATGGGCACAGATCATGTATCCTGTTACAGGAGGTGGTGGACAGGCATCGTCTGGACAAACATCTAATCTCCGACAGGGGATGATGGTATTTGGTTTTTTCCTAGATGGACAAGACCAACAGATTCCAGTTATTATGGGAGTTATGGGAAACAATTCCCAGACTCCTCTTGCAACAGCCATAGGTGATAGTAGAGTTACTGCTAAAATACCTGGAACTTTAGCGACTAGTGGACATGCCAGTGGTGCTGTTGCCAAGAGTGAACAAACCAAAGATGGTCCTCCTGATACAGGATTAACAACCACTAAACCAAAGACTCCACAGCAAAGTCAGCAAGAAGCACTTTTAGCAAAACTAAAGAGAGAACCAGAAGCAACTGGTACTAATCCAACGGTTGCTCTAAAGAACTCTCCTGTATCATATCTACCTCCTGAGATGGAGGCAGCAGAGGCAGAGGCGGAGAGGGCAGGTCTTGCGGCAATTGAAGCTACCGTTGCAGAAAGGAGAAGAAGAAGACAGGAAGCATTACAGGCTAAAGTAAATCAGGCAAACTCTCCAGATACACCACCACAACCTGGAGCAACGATTGAACAGGTGGATGCTCCACATCAATTAACTGCTGCTGATGTAAAACTTCAGGAAAAGATTGAAGAAAAAATTTCACTGATGAAACCTGATCCTGATAATGTTGTACAGTCTGCGATGAAGAGTTTGCAGACTGTCATTGAGACTTTGACAAAGAAAATTGACAAGTATCTTAGTACAATTAACAGTTATATTGATGCTGTATCGAATGTCATTACTAATATTCAGAGTGTAATTAATAGTGCTGCATATGAAGCATCTAAGTACATGAAGATAATGATGGATAAAGTCATGGAATACATGATGAAAATCTTGAATAAAGCAATGGCACCTGTAGTTGCTGCACTGCCATCAAGTTTTAGATATCTTTTCTCTGACTTGAAAGAAGAGATTGTCGAATTAATATGTTGCTTGTATAATAAAATCACTGAAGGATTATTCAGTATGCTCCAAGGAGTTCTTTCCAGTGCATTTGATCTTGCTGGTTTGGAGGCACTTGCTAGAGATCCACAAACCAGAGGAACCGAAAGAAAGAATCCTAAAGTTCCTGTCTGCTATGCTGAAGGTGTAGTTGGACAAGTGTTGAATGGAAATAGTGGTGCTTTGAATGATTTTAATGATGGGTTGCTTGGAAACATGAATACTTTCCTTGGTGATATAAACGGACAGATTGCAGGAGTTCAAGGTTTACTGGGAGGAGCAAGTGGTGGCGGATTAGGTGACATGACAAATCTTCTTGGATCATTGACGGGCAACATCACATCAGCGATGAATTTCACAAATATCAAACTGAATGTTTTTGGTTGTGAATTAGAACCACAGTTGGCAGTATCTGATTTCTATCAATTAGCAACTGGTGGTGGTGGAACTCCAGAACAACAACTGCCAAGTGAAAAATCTGTTTCCGATTCTGTTCAGACAGCAGCAGAACCAACACCTGGTGGCACTCCACCATACGTACAACCAACCAGTAACACTCCTGACGTTGATCTCACAACATCTTCTACTACGGTTGATCCAAATATAACGAGTAGTAATGATGTTGGTGATAGGTATCAGATTGATCCAGAAACATCAGAAATTAAAGTAACTAGACCACAAACACCTGAAGAGATTCAAGAGCAACAAGAAGCACAAGATGCTCTCGATCTTTACTAATAAATACCTCTACGATGGATTAATCGATAATAAATTTAGATGGCAGAATTAGATCCTCAAAAAGTAAGTTTCAATATTTTCTCTGAAACTACTAAAGATAATATTAAAGTCGGTTACATTTCAACCGATAGGGGATTTGTTGACGGATTATCTGTACTCGAAGCTAATAGATATGCATCAGAAAATCCAGGCACTCAGTTCATATTCAGAAATAGAGATAAGATAAAATATCTGAATATCAATGAAGTTAATAATTTAAAAGTAGATGATCTTACTCCTGCTAGATCTGCATCAAATAATCAATGCAAACCTGTTATCGGTCTGAGAGAAAGAGATCTGCAGGATGCACTGGGGACTAGTCCTTTAACTGGATTAACTGGCGGTACTGGTACTGGAGGTGGCACTAATCCCAATGCTGGTATAGTTCGAGATGTGGATGTAATACCTTCACCAGAGGTAACTTTTCTACCACCTGAAGAAGGCGGCGGTAGAATTGTAAAGAGAATTGTAAATACTTCTTCGGGACCTGTTGTCATTAAAACAAGTGATCCAAATCTCGATGTTGATGATCTAGAAAAGTATGCTATTAGACTTAACATTGCTGGTGGTGGAGGAGTTGGTGCCAGGGCAAATCCTATTATTGGAAAAGATGGATCTCTTTTAGCGGTTCATGTGGTTGCTGGTGGTTTTGGATATCAGTATGCTCCACAAGTTAATATTTTAGACGATGATGATATTGGAAAGGGAGCAACTGCCAAGGCATTCATTGGAGAAGTTATTGAAGTTGAAACGGAATCGTTTGATGCTGAAGAAGACTTTGAAGAATATGAAACTGACGGAGTTGCATTTGGTGGGAGTTCTCTCAGTTGGGGTAGAAGATTTGATGTAAATGGAAAAGATATTGGAGAATGGAATCCTTCATCCTATCTGCGTCCAGAAAGAAATCCAATTGCAAGAGAGATTGAGAAGTATCAGAGATTTCTTGCAAATCTAACAAATCCATGGTGGGATACTAGAAAAGAAGCACCTATTCAGGTTACTGCTAAAGATAGAAAAGATAGAGTTATCTACAAGGTACAACATCATGCATGGGGTGGTGAAAGAAATGATTCAAAAGACTTAGTTAGTGTCGAGTTTGAAGTATACAGTCAAGGAACCAAAGGAAATAGATCTATCAACTATGAGTTTACCGCTCAAGATGGATCTCATAAATTTACAGTGAAAGGTATCACTGGTAATGATAATAACTCCAGAAAAACCGATACAATCAAAGTAAAAACAAACACTACCTATGATGTAAAGGCTTCAGTGCTCAAGGGAAGTGGTGCCAGAAGCGAAGTAGTAGAGCAAGGTCTTCTGGAAAATCCTGGTAGAAAGGCGAAAGAAAACAGAAAATTCCAAGAAACAAAAAATAGTGCAACTATCTTTGGAGATATTGTTGGTTCTTTAAATGATAATGATGATATTCAAATCACTGCAAAGAAAGGAAAGTTCAAAGCATCTAATAGAAGAACTGTAAGTGTAAATCCTTCAGATGAGTTAAAAGAAAAATATAAAGATCAACCACATAGATTTAAAAGAGCAACTTTTGATTTAACATATAGGTTGAGTGGGTCTGATGCTAGGACAACTGAGATTAGACCAAGTTTTATGAACAAATACGCGGTGTCTCCTGTTCCTCCATCAAATGCTCCTGGTAGCGATTTTGCTGGAATCAACTATACTATGGAATGGGAGGAGAACTTCCCATACACTGGAGATTATATTTTTAGAGGTGCTGCTGATAATACAGGCAAACTGTATATTGACAATGAATTTGTGATGGATACTGAGGGATTTAGATCTAATCCTAAGAAAAATCCTAAAAAAGTTGAAGCAGGTGTTCATAAAATTAGACTTGATTTATATAACACTCCTCAATTTGAGACCAAAACCATAGCAGTTCCTACACAAGAAGCTGGTACTAATCTTGTCCCTGTTGACATTGAAGTATATGGGCAGGGTTCTAAGAGAAATATGGCGCTGATGTTTGTCTTTTCAGAAATTGGAGGCAAACACACTTTTACTGTTAATAATGTTGAAAGAAGTGGTACTGTAAAAAAACAATCTATAAAAGTAAAGGCAAACACACAGTATAAAGTTACCGCCGTTTCTACAGGAACTATTAGTACAAATGCTGGAAGAGAAGAAAAAAGATATCCAATTAAATTAGCAGCACCTGGAGAGAAGGGCAGAGGAAGACGGGCAAAAATTGGTAAGGTTGAACGTAAAAAAATCAAATATTTGGATGAGCATGGAGATGATCCAAATGCACAACTGAGTATTGACTCATCATCGCCTGGAGTAGATGCTAAATTTAGTGGAGATGGATCTGAATTAATTGTAAAGGGTAGAGGTAATGTTTCTCTGAAATTTAAATGGGATGATGATCCTAGTAGTGCTGGTCTGGCGGTTGGTGAATTAAAAGTTGGAGGTAAAACCTTTAGGCAAAAAGGTAAAAAGGGAGAAGTCGTATCAACTATTAATGTTGGTGGAAATTCAAATATTGGTATGAGAAGAAAGAACATCACTAATAGTGTTCCCATCAGATTTAATAATCTCAATCCTAGCAATAATCCCATCGAGGTTTCTGGTAATAATAGAAGAAACAAAAACAATGCATTAAAATTAAAAGATGGTTCCGGCAACGATATTAATGCAAAAATTATCATTGAAGATGTAAAAGGCGGTACTGCTCAATTTTCTGACGATGGAAAATCTTTGGTATGCACTGGAAGTGTTGAAGTTAGAATCGCTTTCGAGGTAGATGATGATCCTAAGATTGCTGGTGTTGCCTTACAATCTTTTAGTATTGCCAACAGAACTTGGTCCTTCCGAGGAGGACGCGGCGAAACTGATACGGTACAGATTGATGCAACCGAACCAGTCAGGACAGAGTTAAAACTTGTTCCAGAACAAGGAACATTAAAGAAAGGTGCTTTCAAAAAAGGTAGAAAAGGAATTGAAAGTTCTAGAGTATCTGATGTTATTTTTGCAGACATCATTGGATCTGCTAATGATAACGATGACATGCAGATCAAGGTTGCTGAAGGAAATTTCACTCCTAGTAATAAGAGACATAAAAGTGGAGTTTCTGGACAAGGAAAACAAAGAAGAAACACCTGGGATCTTACATATATCCTGAATAAAGATGTTCCCCCAAGAACTGGAGGAGAATCTAGTGGAGGTATTACTGATAAAGAAATTTTCAACACCCTAGATTACATTAATAAAGCAGATAGAAAACTGTGGAGAATTAATCCAAGAGCAAATAGAGACGCTGATTTTGCCAATCGTTACGGTGTTCTCCCATTCAATCCTGCAGCAGGTCCTAAGACTGATGGAAAGAAAAAACCAGCAATAGTACCACCAAAAAAACCATCCGTAAGATTCGTTCGCGAAGGTGGAGAATTGTTCCTAAAGGTCAATGGAGAGGGAAAAGTTAAAGTTGGATTCAAACTAAGAACTGATGATAATCAATTCATCTCTGGAGTATTCGCAGAGGAGATAAAAATTAGCGCAGACGGACCAGATGTTTTACTAAAAAGAACAAAGATAAAGAAATTTAATGCATCAGGGAAGAGTAGATTTCAAGGTAGAGAAAAGTACTCTAACAGGATAAAAGAAAAAGAACGCATTAAGGGGTCTGGTATATTCACAGCAGGAAGAAAATACCGCGTAAAAGTTATTGGCGGCAGTTCAACTTCTGGATTCAAACCGATCGATAAAACTACGATTGGATTTGATGATGACATTAGTAATGGATATGATGAGAATGGTTTACTTCAAATTACTAGTGCCGTTACTTTAGAGGACAATAAACCACCAAGAAATCAATCTCCACCAAAATCTAGTGAAGATTATGATGGAACACATGTAATCCGTTGGGAGCATGTGAACTTTCCAGCGGATGGAAACTACACCATTGATGTTCAAGTTGATGATAGAGTCAAACTCTTCATTGGGAACAGAGATGGAAATGGAAAGATGATGATCGGTAATGGTTTAAGAGATATTCAGAAAGGTGGTGATGAAGTCATCATCGAGAAAAATGGATTCGGTCCTGGGAGAACGGGCAACCAACGAGCAACTGGAAAGAGCACATATACTAGATTTTTTAAAAAAGGTCAGTATAGAATTAGAGCAGAATTAACACAGGTGCCAGGCGCTCCTCTTAATGCGGGGAATCCAATGTATCTTGCCATGTCCATCAAAGTGGCAACTACATCTGTTAGAGTTCAATCCAAGAAATCGTGGTATGATAACCCAATGGGAGTTGCTTTGACAATTCAAGCACCTCTCCCACCAATTCCACAAGAACCACCAATTGCACAAGACGGTCCTTGTCCACCAAGTCCATTCTGGACAACTAGATCTCCAAATGGAAAGGAAAAGTGGTGGCCAGTTACTTTTAATCCAACAGCTTGGTCTAAATTCACAAATAGATATGCAATATCACCAATACCACCATTTGGATTTGATGGTACTGATGGTGCTGGAATAAAATATTCAAACGAATGGGATATTGTCGTTGAGCAAAGAGGATATTATGGCATAAAAGGAACTGTTGATAATGGTGGAGCAATCTACATCGATGATCAAGTTGTTCTCTCTGGAGGTAGTGGTTACGAAAAGTCAAATCCCCGTCTGGCAGGATTTAACGTAAACAAACCAAAGAATAAAAAAGTTCTTCTTGAAAAAGGTTCTCATAAAATTAGAGTGGAGGTATTTAATAAACCACAATTCGATACCAAAATAGTTAATAAGCAAGTCTTTAATACTGCTGAATGGATTCAAAAACCAGACAAGTCCGCACAAGAAATTTCTGTTGACTTTGATGTTTATGGACAGGGTTCCAAGAAAAATACTGATTTGAAATTTATCTTCCAAGAAAAAGGTGGAGACCATTCTTTTGTCATCAATAATGTTGATAATGCTGGAGGTGCTGGTAGAACGAAGAAGGTTAGGAGAAAGGTAAAGAAGAACGTTGATTACAAGGTTACTGCGATTGCTGGAGGATCAATTAAAGTACCAGGAAAAGAAAGATCATATCCAATTGAACTGGCAGCACCTGGAGAAAAAGGTAGAGGAAGACGTGCAAAAATTGGCAGTGTTGAGAATAAAAAAATTAAATATCTAGATGAACATGGAGATTATCCAAATGCCCAATTGAGCATTGATTCAACTTCGCCTGGAGTAAGTGCTAAGTTTAGTGCAGATGGTTCTCAACTTGAAGTTAAAGGTAATGGCGATGTTACTTTGAAATTTAAATGGGATGATAATCCTAATAGTGCTGGTCTAGCAGTTGGTGAATTAAGAGTCGGAGGCAAAACCTTTAAACAGAAAGGTGAGAAGGGAGAAGAAAGGAAAACTATTACAGCTGGCGGTTCTGGTGGTACAGAAAGAAAGAACATTACTAAGAATGTTCCCATCAAATTTAACAATCTTAATCCTAGCAATAATCCCATTGAGGTTTCTGGTAATAACAGAAGAAACAAAAATGACGCATTAAAATTAAGGGATGGTAGTGGTGGTGACACAAATGCAAAAATTGTTATTGAAGATGTAAAAGGTGGCACTGCTCAATTTTCTAATGATGGAAGATCTTTAGTGTGTACCGGAAGTGTTGCAGTTAGGATAAGATTTGAATGGGATGATGATCCTAATAACTCTGGTGTTGCTCTGGATAGTTTTGAGATTGGAGGTAAAGTATGGAGACGAAGAAGAGAAGAAGGTGAAAAAATTCAAACGGTTACTATTGATGCAACCGAAGCAGTTGCTTCACAACTAGAATTCTCTAAACTTGTCCCTGAACAAGGCACATCAAAAGTTTTCGGTAGAGGTAAGAAAGGAACTGAGAGTCAAGTAGCTGGTAATGTTATTTTTGCGGATATTATTGGGTCTGCAAATGATAATGATGATATGCAGATTAGATGTTCTGCAGGAACTTTCACCCCATCTAATAAAAGAAAGGGTGTAAAGGGAACATCAGGTCAAGGAACTCAGAGGAGAAACACCTGGGATCTCTCTTTCAGATTGGACGACGCAACTACAGAAGTTGCTAATCCAATAACTGAAAAGAATGGAGTAACATATTAAGGACCACTTCTTGCACATTATGTAAATGATGAGGAAGGGAAACCCGCACTTTCTCCGTTCTTTGATGAAGGAATCAATGAACGCGAGGAGATTCAGGGTAGAACTTGGAATATGAAATGGAATAATGTTGACTTTCCAATCGATGGAAGGTATATTATTAGAGCACTTGCTGATGACAAAGTAACGGTTAAAATTGATGGAGTGGAGATCACTACGGTTACAATCGCTCAAGGACGTATTCCTGGAGCAGAGAGGGGTCAATTGGGTGGTTCTAACAGGAAGTTAGTACATAGGGAGGTAGCATTTACCACAACTGCTGGTAAGAAATCTGTTGAACTTGAATTAACAAACGTTAGAATTACTCTCAGTGGAGGAAGAGGTTTATCTTCCTTCAGAGAGAATCCAACATACGCAAGCGTTCAAGTTTTTTCTAGGGATACAACAAAAGTTCAGGGTGATAGACCATGGACAAGTAATCCTGTTGGAATTTCTGCTGTTATGACCCCACCACCATGTAGAAAAGTGGTCGGTGGAACTGGTGTCGTCACAAAAATTATTCCAACAACTCCTGGAAATGGATATAAGACTATTGATCCCCCAGAGGCAGGCACTGGAACCTATCCTGTGGTTCCTGTATTGACAGGTATAACCGTTATTGATGGTGGTATTAACCATAATTGTGGAGTTGATAAAATTGAACTCGTTCCTTCATATGGTGTGGAGTTGGATTATACTTGTGATTCTTTTGGTAGAATTAGAACTATCATTCCTAGAATTGGAAGAGACGGTGGTCCACCACTTCCTCCAATTATAACTAGAAAACCAGAAGTTAGAATAACAACATCCACTGGAACTGGAATTGTCGCAGTTCCAGAAATAACTCCAGTTGTCATACCAGAAAATGCTTTGGAAGATCAGAGTATAATTCAGGTTACTGACCTGGTTGGACTGAAGCAAACTGGATACGCAAATGGAAAACCATATTATGGATCAGTATTCTATAAAGATGGTATTCGATATGCTGGTGTCTATGAAACCATTGGTGCCTTGATTCAAGTCTATGATACTCTCCAGGAGAGCATCGATGCTGAAATCGTAACCGCACCTTCTGCAATCCTGAGACAGGGTACTGACGTTACTAGTAACGATCCTAGACTTAATATCCCAGGAACTCCAGAGAATTTAAGTTAAATAGTACTACGCCTGAATAATTTAAATGGCAATATCTAAGAATAGTGTAAATGATAGGTTACCGAAGGGTGGGACAACTGCCAACCCGACTGATACTGCTGCACAAAATTATGATGCTATCAAGTATGGAAATCGTCATGGTTATGTAGCGTTTGGTCAGATTCATAAACCAGGAGATGTAACCTCTGCAATTATGTTGCAGACCAGTGATGCTGAACATGCTTTCTTCCTAGATGAAGATGGTCAGAGAAAAGGATGGACAACATCAACATCTCCTGCTAATTTTCAGGTAACTTGTGGAGAGCACCCTGAAATTACGGATGCAAAAGAAAAGGCTGCCAAAGATAGCTTGTTATTACACGCTGCTAATGGTAATATAGTAATAATTGCCAGCAATGGCAAAATTAGAATGGAGGCAGACGACATTGAAATGGTTGCCAGAGGTTCTGGTGGCAAATCAGGTAACGTTAAAATAACTGCATCTGA
>MDTA01114011.1_pt1 | contig 23255 bp, 34 predicted proteins | sample 811151 | NCBI WGS metagenome assembly MDTA01 (sample SAMN05326648, study PRJNA326480) | marine metagenome | isolation source: seawater | place: Indian Ocean: South | collected 2010
TACAGCTTCATAGGTGGAGTCTACAAGAGCTGGCGCTTCATCTGTAAATCTTAATCCGCTGTCATTAATGAGAAGGCCGTAGGAATAGTTTAGAACAACAGGCTCCCAATCTTTAGATCTTGGGTCAACCGGCTGTGCATGAAAACTACCATAATCTCCACATGGGGCGGCGCCTATGTCCAACGCCATTTTTATTCCTTCCCCACGGTTGTAGTGACCGCCCCGTGAAACAGGTCTAATAAACTGGGCTTGGGCTCCCACATAGTGACTTAACATTTCTGGATTACCTTCAAACCCTCCACAGGCAAGGATAATATTATTTGCCTGGAGCTCTAGAGGTGCATTATTCTTCGATATTGCTTTTAAACCGGTTACAGCGCCGAAGTCATCTTGTATGAGGGTCCTCGCTGCTGTCTCGTAAAACCAGGTTATTTGCTCCGCTTCGTCTGCATATTTCCCTAGCGCGTCAACTAGTGCTAGACCTCCACCAATCGGTCCCATTCTTGTTGTAGATTGGCTCAAAAAATAAAGTGGTAAAAAATCAAACTTAATCCCAAATGTTTTTAGCCATTTCAAAGATTTCGGAGCTTCTTCCGCTATTGTTGCTATTAAATTTGGATCAACTACTCCTAATGACCTAAGGACTGCCGGTTGATTTTCTTTGTCTCTAACCAGATCTTCTAAAATCGAAAGGTCTGGCCACCCACCTGAATTTTCCGCAAAGCGATCTTCAAAATCGTCCGATACCTCATTTTCATTCTTCATGCGCCAGAAGCTCTCAGTATAACGTGTATTTCCTCCTCTTTCTTCGGGTGGTGCTCTTTCAACGATTGCTACCTTATCGCCGTTTTGTTGAGCCGTAATGGCGGCGGATAAACCTGCGATACCTGATCCAACTACGATCGTATCAAAGCTGCGCTGTTTGCTGATATTATAAGACATTTAAGACCTTCTGGATTTTCATTGAGTTGGATTATTTTATAAGCTTCTACTCTGAGTAGCTAGAATATATAATTTGAACTTGTTTTTTGTACTAACTTATTTTGAAATAATCAGCCATTTGTTTACAATAGCGACCGTTAAGAATAAACCTTTCGGTGTTTTAGAAGAATTGATTTTCATTTGCTAATTTTTGGATGACTTAATGTGAATAGAAAAAATATTGTTTCGAGGCGTAGTTTTATTTTTTGTCCGGGACTTCGTCCGGATATGTTTCCTAAGGCGGTCAATTCGGGTACGGATATTGTGTGCATAGAATTAGAAGATGGAATTGCGCCAAAAGATAAGGATCAAGCTCGTAAACTAACACTTGACCTTTTTACCACCGCTCTTGATGGTCAGGGCGCGGAATTGATTGTGCGAATAAATTCGGTTCGAGATGAATTCGGTTTAGCTGATATTCAAGCCATCCTCAAAACGTCTTCTCCTCCGCCAGCTATTATGCTGCCAAAGGTTAAAACACCTGATGAAGTTACGTGGGTGGACGAACTTTTTTCGGAAAGAGGACATGACACGAGGATCCATGTGATTATAGAAACAAATGCTGGACTAGAGGCGGTCTACGATATTGCAAAATCGAGTAGTCGAATAGATGCTTTATTTTTTGGGGGCGTGGATATGGCTGCGGAGTTGCGGTGCAAAAATGCATGGGAACCTTTGCTATATGCCAGAAGTCGGGTGGCTCATGCCGCAGCTGGTGCTGATCTAGATGTTATCGACGTACCTTACTTAGATTTAGAAGACCTGTCAGGCATGGTAAAAGAAGCCGAATTGGTTCGAGATTTGGGATTTTCTGGAAAGGGCTGCATCCATCCGAAACAAATTAGTAGTATTAATGAAGTTTTTACCCCAGACGAAGAAACGGTAGCTAATGCAAAAAGAATCATAACAGCTTTTAAAGAAGCTGAAACGGGATTGGTTGTTATCGATGGGAAGTTAATCGAAAAGCCTGTATTACGGCATATGGAGAGGATCGTCGCTATAGCGAGCCGTGTCTCAGAAAAAAGATGACATCTATTTATCACTTGCGGCCGAATAAGGAACCTAATCAAGTTACTCTAACTGATGAATTAAATATTTATCATCTTGCTAGCACGGTGAACCGTCAGAGCAATGGGGTGGATGGTTTAGATACATCTAAAACTGTTGTCGTGGGCAAACGATTCAAACTATTAGCAAAAAGAGGTCATGAACCGGCACAGTTATATAGCGTTCGTATTCTACCAAATATCATAAGTGATCTTAAATCAGGATTTTTAAATCTAAACGATAACTTGGCTGAGCAATTACTCGGCCTACGTTTGAATTGTTTACATTCTTTGAAGAGGAATGATTTTGGTTTCGATCGTATTTTTATTTCTCCTTTGAAATAACAGTTATTAGACTAATCAACGTAAAACCGACGCTATTAAATGTGTGTTATAGGGCATCTTGGAAAACTGTTGGGCTTCAGATCGCTTTAATTTCACGATGACCCCATTTGCGGATTTAATTGTTGTTGCGGCTTTATTAAAAATGGTTAAAGATCGTAATCTCTCTCCGCTTAAGATATCCCTGTGCGCTTCAAAAGGATGGGCGGCGACGAATTTTTCAACTGGTCTAGTGTTTCTAATCATATTTATCTCCATAAAAAATAATACGGCTATATGACATATCAACGCATTTCATATCAGCGCAATTTTTCCAGAGCTGATATGCGTTTTTTGCATAATGGGGAGATAGTTATCTATTGTTTAAAGAAAAATTAAAGATGCTATCACTTTAACTGGACAAACACATCGGGCTGTTTATTTTGATATGCGATCGTAAGCCAATTTTAGAGCTGTTCGATTAGCACTGGGTGTCTATTATGAAAAAGCTAGTTTTTGTTTTTGGGGTTCTTATAGCGATTTTAGTGGCCGCGGTTTGGGGCGCTAGCGAGATCTGGCTCAGTGGTGAGGATGTCGAAATAGGCTTTCATGGCAGCTTAGCTCTCATTCTTGGAGCACTAGGAAGTTTATTGGTTGGCGGGTTTTTAATGGCTCTTTTATTTTTTAGCTCTAAATATGGCTATGATGAACAAGTTTTTTCTGCTGATGATGATAAGCCGGGGGATTGAGCGCGCATGGGCACCTTGTCTAATTAAAAATTGATTAATTGATAGTATTGCTTCAATGTCATTTTTTTCTTAAAGCTTTAGAAATTGGGAAAGTAAAATGACTGAGTATTTACCGCCGACACTTGATTGGGTGAGGGAGCAGGTTGAACTTTATGAGGGAAGTGGGGGTAAAGAAGGAACGACGCTCAGAGACACTGGCCTTCCATGTATTATTATTACGCATAAGGGCGGAAAAACAGGAGCCATAAGAAAAATACCGGTTATGAAAGTAAAAGTTGGAGAAGGGTATGTTTTGATCGGATCTTATGGTGGCCGACCTAAAAATCCAGTGTGGGTTTATAATTTGCGCTCACACCCTGACGTAGAAATTCGTGATCATGAAGAAGTCATGAAGATGAGAGTGAGAGAAGTTGAAAGTGACCCTGAGCGCGAACATCTTTGGCAGGCAAGTGTAGATGCCTATCCACCATATGAGGAATATCAGAGTAAAACCCCGAGGAAGATACCAGTGTTTATCGCCGAGCCATATTGATACCTGTCCTGCATTACTACGTTAATGTTATACGCCCGAACAAACAGGCGTTTATTTTTTGACAGTTTTGTCATTTGCAAGAACGTTTTTCGAATATAGCTCTTTAATATCATTTTTATTATAGCCAGCTGCCAGAAGAATTTCCTCATTGTGTTCACCAACTTTTGGAGGTTGCCTTTTAAGGAAGGGCCTATCTCTAGTGCTTCCAAACTCCAGTGGCAAATTTGGTAATCCAATAGTTTGGCCCGCTTCCTCACCAAAACGCGATACAAAAACATCAAGAAGTCCCCCTGTCGCTAGTAGATGCGGATCATCAAATAAGTCGCCTGGTTGTCCCACTCGAGCCCATGATATTTTGCAGGCTTCGGCTTTATATTCTATTTCTTTGCGAGCGTGTCTTTGTAAATTTCTACGCACGGCGGGAAGAAGCCATTCTCTCTCTTCCACTCTTTTAGGGTTTGTTGATAAACGAGGATCATTACTTAGGTCTGTTAGATCGAACTCTTCTACAAATCTTTCCCATTGTTGATCGGAAGTAACGCCAATAAATAATTCCGCTCCGTCTTTTGTTTGAAAAACATCATAAATCGCCCAAGCTCGTCCTCGTGCTGGCATTGGGCGGGCTTCGGAACCAGTCGCTGCCATGCCGGCCATATGTGTGCCCATTAGGAAAACAGCGCTCTCAAAGAGCGAGCTTGACACTCTTTGACCCTTGCCAGTTTTCTCTCTTTCTTGAATAGCAGCCTGGATGCCGATTACCCCAAACATCGCACCCATAATATCTATCACTGAAGCACCAGCTCTCAACGGTTGACCTGGTGGTCCTGTCATCCAGGCCAATCCAGATTGGAATTGTACCACTTCGTCTAACGCGGGTCGATTTTCATATGGGCCAGCTAAATAGCCTTTTAATGCAAGATAGATTAACCGTGGATTAATACGCGATAACTCCTCAAATCCACAGCCAAGTCTTTCCATCGTTCCAGGAGCAAAGTTCTCGAGAATAACGTCTGTATCTGAAACCAATTTGTGTACGACTTGACGTCCCTCGGAAGATTTCAAGTCAACGGCCAATCCGCGCTTATTTCTATTTAATCCCGAAAAAAAACCAGCACCAAAGCCTCCCAGGCGACGAGTTTTATCGCCATTGGGAGCTGGTTCAACCTTGATAACATCTGCCCCTAATTCCGCTAAAATTAAGCCTGCGGTTGGACCCATGACGGTTTGAGTGAATTCAAGAACCTTTATGCCATTTAAATGCTTAAGGGTCATTATTGCAGGCGTTCGCGCCGAAAGGCATCAAGGCTTCCTGCATGGATAAGTTCTCCCGGTAATTGATGGCCAACAATATCCTCAGCCAATCTCCCGACTTCAATTAATTGGTCTAAATCAACTCCAGTTGCAATTCCTAATTCTTCACAAAGTAATACGAGCTCTTCCGTGCAAATATTTCCGGCAGCTTTTGGCTGGCCGGCAAATGGGCAGCCACCAAGACCACCGACTGTAGAGTCAAACTGTCTTATACCCATCTTTAGAGCGGAGTAAGCATTTGCGATAGCAAGCCCTCTCGTATCGTGAAGATGAAGGGAAATATTCATATTGGGCCAAACATTTCTTACTTCGCCAACAACTCTCTCTATGCGGTGCGGCGCTGCCCAACCCATGGTGTCAGCTAGCGAAAAAAGTGTTATTTCAGCACCGGTTTGTGCTGCAATTTGCATACCATCGTTGAGTGTTTTAATTACGGTCTCGGGACTTATGTCACCTTGGTAGTTACATCCAAATGCAGCCATCACACCAATTCTATTAACAGGGATACCGAGTTCAAGATGAGACATAACGTGCCTTTTCATTGCGGCCATGTTTTCGTCGTGAGTTCGGTTCAAGTTCTTTTTTGTAAAACCTTCTGATGCCGTGAGAGAAATAGAGCCCGAAATCGTGAGTTTGTTTTTGAACGCTAATGCCCGATCAAGCCCATTGCCGTTGAAATAAAGGCCGGTGTACTCTATGTCCTCATGTGCAATAAAACTTTCTACAACCTTTTCAGCGTCCGCCCAACCAGGAACCAGTCTCGGGTTTACAAACGAACATGCCTGTATATGTTTAAGGCCCGTTTTGGAAAGTGCGTCTATTAGTTTGACCTTGTCTACCGTTGAGATTGGACCGGGTTCTATTTGAAATCCCTCTCTTGGGCCTTCTTCGTGAATTTCTACTGTGCTGGGGAAATCAGACATCTTTCCGATCCTTTTTTAATTAACACCCAAACGCCGTTGGGCGAAGTTAGTAGCCTAGTGATATCATTGGAGATTATGGATTTCTCTCACGAGGTTGTCCAGCTTTGACATTAACGTCGGTCTCATTGTAATAGATAACTCGAGATATTTAATAATAATCTTTACTAACTAAATTCGACAGATCCATTGATCGAGGATAGCGTATTTTATTGGTTTTTCTCACTCAAAGAAATAAATTTGTAAGTCTTAAAATATCGTTACATTTTAGGAGCTTCGGACGAGACGACCAGGTAAATTTAATGTTGACTGTCCCATCTGTCTAACAATCTTACCAGATAAGATAGTCGCATCGTATCCATCAATTGTCTGTACCATCCTGCGGCCACCGGCAGGTAAATCATAACGAACCTCGGGGTAGTTAATACGCAACTGTTCATAATTTATAATATTAATATCCGCTTTTTTCCCAACTTTCAGAACGCCTCTATCATTTAGGCCTAAAACATTGGCATTATCAGACGTCAATCGTTTAACTGCCCATGGCAAACTAAATTTCCGCCCCCGTGTTCGATCCCGAGTCCAATGGGTAAGCATGTATGTTATTGCGCTTGCATCACTTAATATCCCAACGTGAGCTCCACCGTCTCCTAACCCTATAATTGTGCCTGGATTTTCAAGCATATCGGCAACGCTATCGAGATTACCGTATGAGTAGTTTGATAATGGGCGATAGAGGATCCCTTTGCCCTTATCCTTTAATAGAAAATCATACGCTAGTTCTTCAGGAGGCACACCCTTGGCACGGGCTTGTGATGCGATTGAATACTCAAGCGGGGGTTCGTAATCAGGTGGGTCATTTAACGGAAAAATGCTCGCCCAATTTAATATCCGCGATCGCATTACATGTTCCCCTTGAGGTTCTGTAAGCATTTTCTTGCGAAACGATGGACAGTTTAAATGGAGCATTTTCTGGTCATGAGGCAGGTTTTCTATACTTTTCCAAGCGTCACAAGCCATGAATGGATTAAGGGAAAGCTCGAAGCTGAGCATAACGCCTGTTGGCCGTGTGAGTACCTGACCAAAAATCTTTTTTCCATCTTTATGCGCTCGCGAAATATCTTTCATCGTTTCACGCCATAACTCCGGTCTATCATTTCGTTGCAAAATTGTTATAGTCATCGGTCGACCCGATGCATCAACCATGTTGCTTAGCAACAGCATTTCTTTTTGAGGGTTGTCAAAATCTGAAATTACCTGCAGCCAACCTTTCCCGGTTTTACCGACGGCGCGACTAATTTCTATAAGCTCTTCTTCCGGTGCCCCAAGTGTTGGCGTGTATTCGCCTGCAACAGTTCTATGGTTTATTGTTCTGCTGGTTGAAAAGCCAAACGCTCCTGAACGGATTGCATCTGCAGCCAAATGAGCCATATCGTTTCGCTCCTTTGGAGTTGCTGCATCTCGGTTAACCCCTCTATCCCCCATGACATAGACACGTAACGCGGCATGTGGCACCTGTGTTAAAATATCTAAATCATAATTTTTTGAATCTAAGGTGTCCAAATATTCATCGAAAGTCTCCCAAGTCCATGGAAGACCTTCTGTTAATACAGGTTCTGGGATGTCTTCCACGCCCTCCATTAACTCGACAAGTTGATTTCGTTGATTTGGTTTACATGGTGCAAATCCGACACCACAATTTCCAATCATTACAGTCGTCACTCCGTTCCAAGACGAAGGATCAATTCTATTGGCCCATGTTACTTGAGCGTCATAATGGGTATGGATATCTATAAAACCAGGAGTAACAACACGGTCTAACGCATTTATTTCCTCTTTGCCTTGGGCAATGACGCCGCCGATTTGAGTGATCAAACCATTAGTTATTGCTAGGTCTGACACGAAGGTTTTACTGCCAGTCCCGTCAATAATTTGGCCATTTCTAATCACAATATCAGGCTTTGGGTCCATGACTATTCCAATTAAAATTAACGGTTTAAAGTGAATTTACTTTAAAATAGGAACTGAGGCTATAAAAGCGCCTTTTAATTTCTTTCTATAAAGCAAGAGATTGAAAGACATTTAGCTGAGATAGACCGGATTAACTCATTAAAGTCGCATTTAAAAACCGTATTTGGTTTTCCAGCAGAAGCCCAGACCTCATTATACTGCAACAAAGTCGGGTCAAAATATGTTTCAAGCTTAGATAGATGTCCGAGGGGTGAAACCCCGCCAATTGCAAAACCAGTCCGATTTTTTACGTCCGTGGGTTTTGCCATAGTCAAATTTGCACTTAAAGCGTTAGAGGTTTTTATTAGATCAATATTATTTGAGCCAGACACTAAAAAAAGGGCAAGAGCATTTGTATCGGTATTAATAACAATTATTGACTTGATGATTTGAGCTGCAATACAGCCACATGCTTGAGCAGCGTCATTTGCTGTACGGGTTGATGATGGCATTTCTAAAATTTTGACACTTAAATCTAACTCTTTGGCTGCGCTTAATACGCGGGCCGTACTCTTACCATGTTCCATTATTGTATTTCCATTTGTTGCCGGTAATAAATACCTTTCATTATAATGAAATAGTTTGATACTATTTTTAATGTAGATATTGTTTTAAACAAAGTGAGGGTGGATAATGTCGGCTTTTTATAAGCCTGATCTTGAAACGGAATTGGACAGTCCTTTCGTTCGAGATGAAGAAGATAAGTTGATCAGAAGGTCATATTGGTTAGATAAAAGTGATAAATCACTCGTTATGATTATGAAAAATGGTATTGGGTCAAAACTTACAAATGAGGAGAAGAGGGCTCACCTTTTAGATCTTAATAAAGAAAATTTAATCGATGAAATCTGTGTTCAAGAGATCCTTCCACCCGAATAACACTCGGTGATGCAACAATTGGGAAGGTTGATAATAGTTGCTGCTTAATGCACGTAAAATCCTTTGAATTGGCATCCGTATTCATCAATTAGAGCAGTGTTTTTAAGCAGATAAAATGTTCAGTAAGCTCGCTTTAGAAAGAGATGTTACAATATATTAAGCTTAGGGCTTTTGAAAACTTAAGATATCGGACACTATTGAGAACAACGTGAACAAAAAAATACTTGAAGCACTTTTTAGTTTTCTTCTTTTTGGATCCGGTGCAACAGGTCTTATGATGATCTGGGTGTTGATAGCGGAATACAAAGTTGAGGATTGGATCGTGTGGCCACCCGTTTTGCTTACGGTGTCGATTGTTATATTTTTTCTATCGTGGAGCATATTAAACTTAATTAAGAAAGAAAACAGAAACGAGCCATAATGCTTGCTATTTGAGAGATGAAAATAAATCATAACAATGAGATAAGGGAAAAGGCTAAGAATGTCGTCGAGGGTTATATTGCTGCATTAAATGGGCGCAGTGTACCCTCGTTGGAAATACATCTCCATTTCCCTCACACTCGAATAATGCTTAATGGGGAGCCTAGAAGCTGGGATACCGCAAGAGAATATCTAGATGATTTTCAAAATCGATTAAAAGAAGACGGTTGGCATTCCACTGTACTGCTTAATGTTGACACTGAGATTATCTCCAAAAAAAAGTGCCACACACGCATTAGCTTTAAACGACTTAGAAGAGATGGTACCAGTATAAACATCTACCAATCACTGTATGTTATTACTGAGAAAAACAAAAGTTGGGGCATTCTCTTGGGTTCTGGAACAGGTTAACTATTAGGACTTCCTATAAGAGTACCCCAGTTTTGTGTCCTTCTTGTGATTATGCAAACCCTTTGCTTGATGGCAGTGGCATTTGGATATTTCTAGTTGGTTTGAATGATGGCTTTGTTTTGCTTTCAAAGAGGTTTTGAATAGCGTTTACGAATGCCACGGAATGAAGTTTTTTTGCACGCCGGTGCGCTTGCTCGATTTCTTCAATTGAGAGGACGTGGGATTGATATAATGGATCTTTTTGATATTCGTACATGTCTCATCCTTTAAATTTTAATTATCTGATCATATATGTAATGTTGGTGATGCCGCAGGGCCATAGCTGTTCAAGCAACCCTGAGATGCAAAAAACACATAGCTTTTATACTCGAAAGATACTGGACATATTTTGACACAATATAAAAAATCGAACGAATGAGAGTTCAAAGGGCTCTGGAAACGTTGCATTATTGCCTGATAAGACAAACCAATTTATAACAGAATTACTGGAAGATTAAGATGTAGTGAGGAAGTCATTATGAGTGCGTATTTGATTGTTAGAGCAGAGGTTGATCCATCGGTTAGAGAAGGGTTCGACACTTGGTATCAAAATGAGCATTTGCCCGATGCAGTAAAAGCATTCAAAGCATTAAGCGCTAAGCGGGGCTGGAGCGAGGTAGAGGATAATGTCCACATAGCGTTTTATGAATTCCCTGATGCACAAACCGCAAATAATGTAGCCTCTTCTGATACCATAAAGGAGTTCATAAAAGAATTTGATCGTCATTGGGAAGGCAAGGTGACTAGGTCACGCGATGTGGTCGAATTTTCTCAAAAAATTTGACTAGATCTTCTTTAAATTTGTTATATTGCTTACCCAATCTAGCGCCGAATTAAACCAAGCCTGTTGTTTGGGTATTAAGTTTACTCGCTGATCCACGGTTCCAACTCTGATACCAAAACGTCCTGGCTTTTTATCGGCTGGTTTTGCATAGATTCTCGTTCCGCAGGTAGAGCAAAATGCAAGATTTCTCCTTGCCCCACTATCAGCAATTTTTTCAAAGTAAGTAAGTTCACCAGCCTCTAGAATAAATTCTTCGTCAATTACGCCTACAACTACCCCGTAGGCGGTCCCAGAGTTAATTTGACAGTCTGTGCAATGGCAGATTGTAACAGTTTTTGGATCTATAGTAGCTGTATATCGAATTTTTTTACAGAAACAACCGCCAGTAACTCTCATAATAATTCTCCACATCTAATTAAACGAAAACGCTGTTTATATTTTGTTATAGAAACATATACAGATGGTTTTAAGACTTTTTGTTAAAGTGTATAATGTTCTGAGATAAATAATAAGCTTGCAATTATCTTGAATTATTCTTTCCTAGGGTCTGGTGCTACCTAAATGAAGTTAGCTAAAAATGCCAAAATTATGATCCGGCAGTCATCAAAAGCTCGTAAAGGCGTAGTGAAAATCATTGATGAGTATCCAAGAGATGCAACAGCACTTTTGAGGCGTTGGTTGCAAGAACGTAATGGTAAAAAATAGTGTTAAGAAGGCAGTCTTTCACATATTAATAACTTCGGGTAGTATATCAATATACGAGGGATTCTTGTCTTAATCTTTAAGTAAAAGAGCACAGTAGGAGAAAAAAATGTTGGTTGTTGTATCCCCCGCTAAAAAACTCAACATGCAGTCGACCTCCAGTATAGAGTCAAGCCGACCTCTTTTTTCAAAAAATGTCGATGAGCTGGTCTCTAACATGCAGAAATTCAGTGTAGATGAACTTAAAAACACAATGGGCTTGAGTGATAAATTGGCAAAGCTAAATTTTGATCGATTTGCTGCATTCGGTACACAGGATAAAAAATCTGCTGTTTTTGCGTTCGACGGGGATACTTATCAGGGGTTAGACGCGACATCGTTAGATGACTCAGACCTCAAGTTTGCGCAAACCAGACTAAGAATTCTGTCCGGCCTATATGGACTTTTGAGGCCTCTGGACGCAATAGAGCCTTATAGATTAGAGATGGGAAGTAAACTTGGTGTTGGTGAGGCTAATTCCCTCTACAAATACTGGGGAAGTTCGCTCGCTAAAAAGCTGAACGAGCAAGCAAAAGAAACGCAGAGTGATGCATTGGCTAATTGCGCGTCACAGGAGTATTTTAATGCTGTCGATCTCAAGGCACTTGAATTGAAAGTTGTCACGCCAACGTTTTTAGAACGCAAAGATGGCAAAACAAAAATGGTGAGCTTTTTTGCTAAGAAAGCTAGGGGCATGTTGGCAAGATTTGCAATTAAAAAGCGTTTAACAGATCCAAGCCAGCTAACCGATTTTGACTATGGTGGGTACCTATTCAGTCCGAATGACTCAGACGACTCAAAGCTTGTCTTTACGAGACCCTACCCATCTTAACAACCGATTCCTTAAAATCATTTTTTATATCTTATAACGGTTTTTACACGGGTTTATAATAAGGAGATAGATAATATGGAGTTTAGCAATCTTCTTACAAAAATGACCCAGGCTATATGTCAGGAAAGACCAATAGATGTGGCAGAGTGTTTTATTGAAGATGGCGTATATCATGACGTATTTTACGGCCAATTTGTTGGCCGCAAGAGAATAATCGATCTCATAGAAAATTATTTTTACCGTGACGCGCAAAAGTTTAGATGGGATCTCCACGATCCAGTATCGACGGGGTCTATCGGGTATTGCCGATATATATTTAGCTTTGAGTCAAAGTTAGAATCTGCGGCCGGCAAACGGGTGGCATTTGAGGGGATAGCAAATGTTAAATTGAAAGATGGATTAATTTATCAATATTCAGAAGTCGCAGATACGTTCCCGGCATTACAGCGCCTTGGATTTTCTTCAGATCGAATTGGGAACATGGCCTCGAAAGCAGCAAGTAGGTTAGAAAATCGAAACGAGTTATCCGGTCACCTTTGAAATAGGAATATTTGCAAAAATATTAGTCAGATAAAATACTCTTCACTAAAGTAAAAAGTTAATTGGAGACGAGAAAAAACTCATGCTTCTTTATTTCAAAAGCCCGGCTTTCTGAGCCTTTTGTGAGAGCCGTTCCGCTGACTTAACACTATCAGTAATAAACCGCTCATGCGTACCATGTCCAACTAAATCAAAGTCATCGTTTACTGTAATCTCAAATACCACGCGTCTACGATCGAGGCTTTTTAGTAGTACTGAAATTTCGACTGACATGCCCAAGAGTGTGGCGCCGACATGCGAAATGTTTACTTGCGTTCCGACAGAATCTTCATTCGCGTCCGCGTGTTCAAGTATATATTCTTTACATGTACGTTCGATATCCCGAATCATTTCAGGTGTTGCATAGACATCAAAGTTACCTCCAGCAACTGAAATTGTTTTGTTAGCATCAATTTTAAATTTTCTGATTGTTTTATTGCCTTCTTTAAATGTTTCTTTCATGAGAACTCCTATTATTAGTTAAATAGAATTTTGGGTTCAATAATTGGATGCAAGGAGGTTGGTTCCTCAGACAAGTTCAAAAAGTTTACGGGAGATACGCAAAATATCTTTATCTTTTTTCTGATTTTTCCCATTCGTCAGTAATCAACTTCATAGTGGCTTCCGCAAGGGTTTGTTTTGTATCTAAAGAGCAATAAGCCAAGGTTCCAAACCAAACCAAATTTTTACTTAATTTTATTATGGGGACTTTCGTTAAATGTCCATTGGCTGCTGTCGTTTTGTTCACCTCGTCAATGAAACTGACGACCCATTTTGTAATGTCTTTCTTAGCTGTCTCATGGTGTTGCCAAGAGATTACATCAAAGCACAGTGTCGCCCCTACACCTTTTTTGATTGAGGGGCTAGTCTCGCAATATGACACCGTGCTTCCAATAGTCATCGAAAACAAAAATATAAATAGAAATTGCTCCTTACTTTTTATTAGATAACGAAAAAAAAATCCCATGTCGTTATTTTTTTGGGCTTTTGAATGGTTTTTCCTCGGTCGGGCCGTCAGCCTTTACCCAGGCACTAAAGCCGCCTGCCATATGCGCAACGGGTTTTAATCCCATATTTTGGACAGTTTGTGCCGCTAATGCGGATCGCATGCCGCCAGCACAGAAGAATATATATTTCTTTCCTGTTCCGAAGTCTTGCCTGTAGTACGGACTATCCGGGTCTACCCAAAACTCTAACATCCCTCTTGGCGCGTGAATTGAACCGGGAATTGCCCCATCGCGCCATAGTTCTCTTATGTCCCTTATGTCGACTAGAACTACTCCCTCATTTTTATGAACGTCTAAAACCTCTTCAACGGTTAGTGTTTCTATTTCATTCTCAGCCGCTTCACAAAGTTCCCTTATACCTTTTGTAATCATTGTGTTTTTACCTCAGATGTTTTGATCCTATTTATTTAATTAATTTCGAATATCTCTCGATACAGCATTTTTTAATGGATATAGCAATGCAAGCAAAGCGAGTGTAATGACCGTTAATGTCAGAAGTGCGGATGAAAAACCACCCGTCGCGTCATGTACTAATCCTATTGCTACTGGCCCTGAAACACCCCCAATTTCAGCTGCCGTAAAAAAAAGTCCTCCGGCAGTTCCAGCTCGCTTGGGCCCGACATTTGGAATTTCCACCAATAATAAAAGTGCAACGGTCATCATAGCCCCGCGAGCTATTCCTTGAAGCACTAAGCCAGTCAGCATGATCGGTCCGGGGGTGATTTGAAGAAGCAATGTTGCAATACAACTTAAAAATATGAGCAGCGCCAAAATTAAGATTCTTTTTTCCGGTGTAGCGTATCTTGGTATTATAAGAGCACTAACCACGCTGACTGCGGTTGGAATTGACGCCCAATAACCTGCGTTAGCAGCAGATAAACCCTGTGCGCGAATTATTTCTGGCAGCCAATTATTTAAGCCATGATTTATGAAAAATATACCAATACTTAAAGCTAAAACTAGCTGGACACTTGGAATGGTGGCGAGATGCTTAAACGTTTCGGGAATAGACTCTTTGGTTGTTTCGGAGACGGCATTTTTGATAAGCTCGCCGGCTGCATTTTGAGATAAGAGTAACCACAACAAACCGGAAAAAAGAGTAACGAAACCGTAAGCGCAAGTAACTAGCCGCCAGTTTTCATCAAAAAATGGCAAAAATATGCTATTGGTGGTTGAGGCTGCTATTACACCGCCGAGACCGGGGCCTGTGATGTAAATTCCCATCGCCAGGCCCCGATTTTTTCCTTGGAACAAAAGTGCAATAACTTTTGGAGCGCCAATGGAAATTAAAGGGCCGCCGAGTCCAAAAATAGCAACCGCAAGAAAAAGTGTTAAATGGGTGTCGGCTGCGCTTCGCAACAAACCTGAAACGCCCATTATTACTGCGGCGATTACTAGACCTCTTCGTGGCCCAACACGGTCAATTAAGAAGCCGCAGGGAAGGGCCGCAAGAATATATATTAAGGGCCAGGCTCCTAATACTGTACCCATTTCACCAAAAGTCATATTTAGGTCGTCGGTTATCGGCGTGACCAGTGGGCCGAGAGCTGCAACGGTTAGTCCAAAACTGAAATAAATCAGCCATACACCACATAAGACAACCCACCGGTAAGGTACTGTAGTTTCATCCGTTGTCGTCTGATGCGTCATCTGTGTCTGTCCAAAGTCAGTTGTCCAGGTCGCAAATCCTTAATGAAGCAGTTGCAAGTCGACCAAGTTCAACACTTTTCCAAGATATCTATCGGAATATAACTACTTTTTGAGATAGGGTTGTAACAAAGGGATAACCTTTTTATATTGCTGAATTCGAATTAGTATAACGTATCAGTTAATTATATTTCTAGGAAAATTAGTTATGAAAAATTTTATTGCAACGCACGAATTTAAATCTGCCGAACTTCGAGATCAGTATTTTCAAGCGTTTTCGCAAATGTCTGAAGACGATATCAGATCAGCTGTAAATGGGGACAAAGCCGTATGCCAAATGAATTGGGCTAATGGTACGGCTTCAATGAGAATGTTCTGTTGGTGGAAGGCGGAAAGTGGGGAAGCTATAATAGAGCAGCTTGGGGATATGAATAACTTTTTTGACACTGTCTGTGAAGAAATGGAGAGTGTTGCTGACTTTCGTTAATGTTTTACAACGGGGTACTTAGTATTGGCTAATCATGATGGTGGTTGTCTTTGCGGAAAAGTACGTTACAGGGCGTATGGAGAACCCGTTAGGGCCGGTGTGTGCCATTGCAGGTATTGTCAGTTAAGAGCAGGCAGTGCCTTTGGCACATTGGTCTATTTCTCACTGAAGAAATTACAATTACTCTCAGGCGAATTATCCGAGTACCATTTTAAAACCGAGATGGGTAGGACATGGAAAAATGAATTTTGCGGCACCTGTGGTACGACATTATTTATGTATCTCGAAGCATGGCCCGGTGACGTTGGGGTTGCTGGCGGGACATTCGACCCTCCTACTTTTTGGTACAAACTTTCAGGAGAAGTATTTAAGAGGTCGAAAGCACATTTTGTAGGTGACATTGAAGCGCCGCGAAAAATGGAAACGTGGTTTAATTATGAGGCACGAGGCATGGAGAGTTGTCACCTCGATGGCAGTCGTAACGTTTTAATTATTTCAGAAACTGATAAAGAAAGTTAAAGTTTGTGGCAGATCAATTTGAGCCGAATGAAGAAGATTTTTCTACAATAACCTCTATCGCTGAAAGTGACATGGACCGACCAGTTTTGATGCTTAATCTTAATCGGTATTTTAACTCGGTTAGTTTTCCAGATGGCGAACTTTATAAGTCCTACATGGATGTTTTGTCTAAGTTGCTATAGAGCCTTGGAGGTAAAATTTTATGGCAAATGCCCTCATATGGTCAGCCGCTTGGCGGAGAAAAACTTCATGAGATTATAGCAATTTGGTATCCCTCTCATAAAGCCTTCTTATCATTAAGAAAGATGCCACTTTCTGAAAAAAACTTTAAACTTCGAAGCATGTGTGTGGAGCATGCAGTATTGCACCGTTGTCCTGGAAATCTTTTCCTCGATAAATAACCACTAGCCGAACTTAAGCCCGTTTGCTAAAGAATCAAATGATAGGACTTTAAACTAATTCTAAGAAAGTTATCTTGGGTTGCTTCAGTATTACCGATTGTTGGATAGATAGACGCTCCGGAGAATTGAAAAATTCAAAAAAAACCTGCTTCGAGGGGGCTGTTCCAATCACAAAACTTGTTTCTGGTTTGCTGTGGTTTTTAAAGGCCTTGAAGTTAATACCCGCTTCTTGTCTTTGGGCTTCAAGTTCATTAAACAACGTTAACCATTTCTCAAAATCTTTTACAGTGGCTTCAATTATTACAGTGATAGACATAGCACCCCCACAGTCTAATTAAAGTTTGAGCAAAATATATTAGCTGGGTTCTATTAAAAGGAAACCAAATAATGGCAATTTTCCCACAGCATGAATTAGATCGAGCAACAGGAAACCTGGCGAAGAATAACGTTAACCCTGGCGAAGATGTCCTCATTGTAACAAGCTCAGATCAAGACGCGAAGTTGATTGATTCGCTTACCGCGGCGGTATCCGCAAATAACCCTAAAACTGTTTCAACCATGGTGATTGCCTGCCCGGCAACATTTAAAAACTTTCTCCACCCTAATCCTGTCTTAGCAGCCGTAGCTCGCGCAGACCTTACTATTGTCGCAACGACAATTAACTTTCCAAGGGCCTATGATGATTTAAGTGAGGTTATCTATAAATTTGGAAAACGACAGGTCCTTATTAACAACGCCCCTTTAGAGGATTTTGTTCGAGGCGCTTCGCTTGCAGACCCTGCAGCCTTAGATGCAAATACAAGAAGGCTTGCCGCGTCGATTTCAAATGCAAAAAAAATTCGTGTTACTTCGAGTAATGGAACAGATTTATCGATGAAGGTTTGCCGGCCATGCATCTCGTTGACGGGTTTTGCTGATAGAGAGATGGGATTTGGATCTTTTCCCAGTGGTGAAGCTATGTTGGTGCCGGAGGAAGACACTGCCGATGGAACCTTTGTGGCCGACTCGTTTGGACAAGTCGTTTACATTGATGGTTCAGGGCCGCAAATTGGGCTTATAAGTGAGCCTATAGAATTGCATTTCACTAATGGAAATTTAGTTGAGATAAATGCTGGGAGAGATAGTGATAGACTAAACGAGATCATAAAGGCAGGAGACAAAAATGTTACTAGGCTAGCTGAACTTGGTATCGGGACTAATCCAATGGCCAGAGAAATCGGACATGTCGAGAATAAGTTTCGTAAAGGGACAGCCCACATAGCCCTTGGTGATAATCATTTAATTGGATGGGGTGCGGTGAAAAAGTATGGCGGGCGCATTGTCAGCAATAGGCATATTGATTTGGTTGCAAATAACATTGCTCTTCAACTAGACGCGGTAGCTGTTGATTTCTAGAAGAGCTTTGGACGCTTTCATGTTGGATCGGAAATTGATCGAGTGTGAGCTTGTTATTCAGTAACCTCGAATTGAACTTCGTTACGCCGCAAAAATGGGAGTGTCCAAGGTGGATTGTAGAAGGCATATTTTGGGTTGCCAGTTGCGGAATAGTTAGACCTGTTTATATAGTTTTTTAGTTCGTTCGTGTGCGTAAGCAGGTTTTCTTCAGTACTCCTTCCGGAGAAGGTGATCACGGCGTAACGCTTGGAAGGTATTTGGATTATTTTAACCCTTTCATTTATCGGGTTTGGAACAGTGTTTATCGAAAACTTTGAAGGCATTATGAAACTTATAGACCATTCTTTATCTGTTTTTTCCTGCTGAACTGGCGCAGTCATCGCAATCTTAATTCCTTGTTGTTGTGTTACTGGGCCATGCATTGAAAGTTGTTTTTTCCCCTGGTTATTCCCGAAAATAAAATCTGCTAAAATCCGAAATCCATCGCTGATCGAAGTCTGACGAGATCCGGCTGTGTTTACTTCCGCGATGATCAATGGAGGATACTGCCTGATCTCTATATCTTTTTCCGTCTTTAATATTTTGTAGGCTGGAACTTCTACGTTACTCATAATCGGTCCTAGCATTGCAGCGCCGATAGATAAAGCGATAGCTACCAGGATCGTGGCCACAATTATTTTTTTCTTCATTTTTGATCGATATACGGCGTTAGCTGTTTCATGTTTATAATACCCCCGTTTAAACACTTCTTTTCATGTGCCCTGATCCCGAAGCAAAATTGTCTGGAAGTCGTTCTGTTGAGCGTTTTATTCTAGTCTTGATATTCGAAACAAACCACCGTCCTGTTCGTCATTTAAAATAAGAATGCTACCGTCGTCTAAAACCTCAATATCTCGTATCCTTCCAAATACATTCTTAAAGATGCTCGTTTCAGAGTTTGGATAACCCTTTTTACCCATGCTTACAACGAACAATCGCATGAACTTGAGACTTCCAATTAAGAGTTTTCCGCGAAGCTCCGGGAACATTTTCCCATAATAAAAAGCCATCCCAGAGGGTGCTATGCTTGGTGTCCATTTCCAAACAGGGTCGGTGAAACCCTTTGGGGAATAATTGAGCCCGATATCGCCTCCAATATATTCTTTGCCATACGACACGGTGGGCCAACCGTAATTCTTCCCATAAGAGATGATATTTATTTCATCACCGCCGCGGGGGCCGTGCTCGTGTGACCAAAGTTCCCCAGTTTTATCGTTAAATACCAGTCCTTGCGGGTTTCGATGGCCTATTGAATAGATTTCCTCCAACCAATTTTTCTTTCGAAAATTTGATGTACTGGCCGGATCTAAATTTAGATAAATTATCGTTCCGGAATGATTTTTGGGATCTTGTGCGTTGTTTCTCGCACCTCTATCGCCTATTGAAGCGTAAAGAGTGTTGTCTTTTATAGCTAATCGACAACCAAAGTGAACACCGCTCGTGGATGACTTATTGGACACAAATATGTCAGTACCGTCCAATAATCTATCGTCAACCAACGTTCCTCGATAGATAGCAGTGCTGATTTTAGATGGCGAAACGGGTTTGGAGTAGCAAAGGAATATAATAGTTTTTCCATCGATCTCGTGGGAAGTTACATCCAGTAAGCCGCCTTGCCGGTATTCGACGACATTCGGCGTATTGGTAATTTTTTTACTGGTTTCAGTAGACGTATTTATGAGATAGAGCGTTCCAGGTCGTGTTGTAACCAAGACTTGCTGGCTGTTTAATGAGGTCAGGCCCCAAGGATGTTCTAAGGGAGGCCCGATGCGTTTAATGCTTGTTTCTGTTGCTAGAGCCCCGCAAATAAATGTCAACGTCGCAATAAAGAAAACAGTAAAGAGGCGTACTGTAATATTTAGCCAGTATGATGGACGCGAGTTTAGCATGCTCAGCACTTCCCACTCCTAACGTTTATCAGCTAATACATTTAAAAAGGGTGCCATTCGACACAACGGAAGATTTTAAGAAGGTTGCTCCTTTTTCTCCTGCATTTTGTCCCATTCGGCATCAATCATACGCATTGTCGCCTTAACAAGTGGTTGGTTAGGGTCTAACCCGCAGTATAAGAGTGTAGCAAACCATTGTAATTCAGGGCTGAGAACCACTTTTGGCTTTTCTGTCTGCGCCTTTTCCGACGACATCTTCTCGTTCACCTGATCGACAAACTTTTTAACCCACGTTCGTATATCTTCTTGAGCTTTTGGATTTTCCTGGTAGGCAAGTATGTAAGAGCATTGCACCGCACCTACTCCCAAATCTTTACCAGTTGAATGATACGCGGACGCAGGAACGGCTATGAAAGATAAAGCTAAGAAACAGGCAAAGAAAAACTGTTTGAAAAATTTAAAGCGTGACATCGACATTTTCCACCATTGTTTTATATAACCAATTTACGGCTAACCAAGGCGATTGGATTACAAAAATCGTTTTTTGCGTTTGAAGAGAAACAGAAAGGGCTTGAGTTTTTGGTTGGAGATTGAGAAATGAAAGAAACGTTAGACCGAGATCATTGGATTAGCTGGCGGCGGCGGAGCGAAGAGTTTGCACTAACGCTTGATGAGGGGGACCCGGTCGTGATCACAATCTCACCAAACGGCCACGATGCAAACGCGAGCATTCTTGCCCGCCCAGGCGAATGTACACGCGTTCCGAAGCAACAGTGGTTTACTGTAGAAAGCCTTGGTAGCAGAAGTGTCTTGAGCTACACGGTTGGTAATTCAAAAGAAGAGGTTGCTGATGAAGACTGGTATCCGCGGCCACGTGGGGGGACATCTAAATGAATAGATTTTAAAATTTTCGAAAACTCTCTAAAATATTTGACACAAGTTGCCGTAGAGTACGCGGCAAATTATTTAAACGTTAAGTGATCTGTCATCTCCCGAAATCCGTATCAATCTAGATTATTTAACTTATAAATTGCATGTACCGTGAGAACTCTTTTTATCGCCTTCGGCATTCTTTTTTTAACAGGTTGTTCAACAATGACGATTACCGACGTTTCTCAAAAAAAACCCAATTTGGTATTGGAACAGTACTTTCTTGGTAAGACATTTGCCTCTGGAATATTCGAAGATCGCTTTGGCAATGTAAGGCGGCAGTTCACTGTCGATATTGACGGGACTTGGAACGGTAAGACACTGACTTTAACGGAAGATTTCATTTTCGGTGACGGGGAAACTGAAACGCGTGTATGGTCAATAAAAAAGACCGCTCAAGCTTCTTACGTTGGGTCTGCTGACGACGTTATCGGAGAGGCTAAAGGAACGGTGGTAGGTAATACCCTAAATTGGAAGTACGACATGCGGTTAAAAGTTGGAGGAAGTAGGGTAAAGGTTCACTTTGACGATTGGATGTTCCTCCAACCAAACGGTGTTTTGATCAACAAAGCTACAGTAAGCAAATTAGGCGTGGATATTGGCCGAGTTACCATTGCGTTTACGAAAAAGGCGGACGTCGACTTCCTTTCTACCGTTTCACCAGCGAGTAAAGAGCCTGCCGCTGCGACAGTAGGCAGATGATTACGGTATTTTTTGATGATCGATGCAGTCTCTGTTCTAAAGAGATAGAGCATTATAAAAAAATAGCGTCAAACGAATTTAACTGGGTTCCGATAAGCTCTGACGGGGAATATTTGCAAAAATATGAAATAGATACTGCCGACGCCTTAAAACTGCTTCACGTCGTCGATAACTCAGGGGCTGTCCATAGAGGCGTGGATTCGTTTATCGTTATCTGGAGTCATTTAGATCGATGGAGGTATTTGGCAGTAATAGCTTCGCTGCCGCTTGTACGTCAAATGTTACGATCACTATATGCAGTATTTGCTGAATGGCGTTTTAAGCGCCTTCCTTACTGTAGAGTGTTTATCGAAAAGTAAAGGTTTGTATTTAAGTATACCAGTTTGATTGAGGACTCATTTCACGGCGTTTAATTTTTGTAGGTTGCGGAAATCGGCAACTAGTTTCTTTCCACCAAAATTAATGTGTACAACATTCACATTGTGACGTCGGCACCAAACTTGTATTCCCATGTCCGTAAAACCGACATCCAATATTGTATATTGCTGAAGTGACTTACTGTCCGTCAGTCCAGCATGGTATTCCTGATAGCACTGGTTACAGATTAGGATCTCTTTTATGTTATACAGCAAGTGGTTGTTGTCGTTTTTATTCACGTCACGGATTGGATATTAGGTGAGTTTGAAATCTGACCCTATCGAGTAAACGATTAGAGCCATTTGAAAGAGGTTTAGTATTACGGTGAGCCTGTGGGAACGGCTAAATTTTATTGCTGAATCTGGATTGCCCTCTAACTCTTCATCTCGCCATTTATTAATCTTAGGCATTAATATTTGCCGGACAAAAACCGTCGTAACAAAAATAAAAATGCATGATGCAGTAACTACCGATATCATTTCACCTAGAAAACCAGCAATGAGCGACATAACAATGATGAAAAGATAATAGTTGGGAAATAGCTTCCTTAAGACGACGCCGGAGGTTTTTATATCCAAAGACGAAAAAATAGCTGGCGCAACAACGGCTGGAAAAAAAACCATGCCCCCTAGAAGAAGAAGCAGTACATACGTCTGAATTACTTCACTCATTAGTTATCTCCCTTATGTTGCCATACGGCTGGGCACTATTGACTAGATCACTGGTGTGAATGGTTTTCAATTGCGGCAATCGTAAAAGTGTCTCCGAAATACCTGAATATCAAGTAACATCGATATCCTAAAAGGAAATTAATTGTTCTGATATTTTTTTGAGGTCCATATATCTAATTGCCGTTTCATGAATAAGCATGAATAGTTTATTCCTCAGAATGAGCTTTCATCTCAACTTCAATAAATGTTAATGGCTGATTTCCCGCGTTGACAACATTATGTTCAACGCCCGCTTTTCTATAATAGGAAATTCCACTGGTGAGACTAGCCCGTGTCTCTTTACCGTCTCCATCTATTAATAAAAGCTCACCATCAGTCTGTGGTACAACAACGTAATCCCACTCATGGCGATGAAAGGTAGTCTCAGCCCCACTTTTGAAGGTGTACTCAGTAACGCGTACTCGTTCGTTGTCAACTTGGATGATACTGCTGGCTTGTTCGCGATCAGAAGTGCTCTTCATCTATTATTGCTCCCTTTCAAATCAATTATATTTTTAAGCTGATGTCGATATTAACAAAATAATATATATTGATGA
>MDTA01013141.1_pt1 | contig 23248 bp, 30 predicted proteins | sample 811151 | NCBI WGS metagenome assembly MDTA01 (sample SAMN05326648, study PRJNA326480) | marine metagenome | isolation source: seawater | place: Indian Ocean: South | collected 2010
CTAAAAGAATTCGTTTTTTATCGCCTTTTAAGTCATTAATAGTCAATGAAACAAACTTTTGAAATAAATAGTTGGATGGAGAGCGAAAATAATTTGAAAAGATCAAAAGTTTAGATTTTGTGAGCAATCAACGTCTTAGCGCAGGCAGGCCAACACCAGTAGCTTCAAACCCTCCATCAACGGCAACGACCTGTCCAGTAACATAAGATGCTTTACAAGATGATAAAAAATATATTACTTCGCCTAATTCACGCTCAGTCCCATACCGATTAAGTGGAATATGATCGTGATAAGTCTCAATAATTTCTCTCGTATGAACAGCCATCGCAAGTTTAGTTCTCACTGGACCTGGAGCTACAGCATTTACCCTGATACCATATTCACCAAGCTCCACGGCCTGTTGCTTAGTCAGCTGAATTACTGCCGCCTTTGAGGTGCCGTAAGCTACCCGCAGTGTAGACGCTCGCAAACCAGAAATAGACGAAACATTAACCACTGTCCCTTTCGTTTCTTTCAACATAGGTGTCAGCGCCTTGGTAAGATAAAAAACGCCATCTAAGTTCGTAGCCATCACTTTGCGCCATGTCCCATTTTCTACTTTTTCAATTGGATCAAAGATAGCTATTCCAGCATTATTTACCAAAGCATCTAATCGCCCAAAGGTATCTTTCACCTGCTTGCAGATTGCTTCACTAGCCTTTGGATCTGAAATATCGAAAAGCATTGGATAGGCCCAAGAAAATTTTTCTGAAACCTTGGTAAGGGTCGGCTCATCTCGATCTAGAATCAAAACCTTGTAGCCGTTTTCATTAAATATTCCTGCACTAGCCAATCCAATTCCACGTGCAGCACCTGTTAATAAGACTACTTTCTCCATAAAAAAATCTCCAATCTAAATCTGTTCACCATTTAGACTTATTATAAGCACAGAAATGGTCATATTTGTTTTGAAATTGTCCAGAAATTTAAAATAAAAAGATTTGCTCTAGTTTTTTCCACATCCAAAGATGTATTTTGTATCACTTATAGTTTATATGTCTTGAATTTTGCGGGACTCGTTATCTCAATCAATTCAAGGTCATGTGAGTGCTCTATTTCTCTGTGATGAATTTGGGGCGGTTGATATACGGTGTCTCCCTTATGGAGCGTAAAAACACCCTCGCCCTTATACTCAAATTTTACCCATCCCTCCAGGATAAAAACCATTTGAAATTTCAGCTCATGGTAATGCCATTCTCCCTCAGAAGTATCTGCCGGCACTGCTTTAATGACGTTAGCACCAAATTCTCCTGAAGTTGCAGTTTCAATCCCAAGGTTCCTATATCGAAAAAATCCTCTGAGACCTGACTCGAAATTATTATCTTTTGCCCTACATATTAAAAATGCCATAACCAGCTTTTCTTCTACTTCTTTAAGTCTCTTTCGGTGAAACAGCTTTTAATCTTTATGTCAATAGACATTACATAAAAGCTTTAGGATTATTTACACTTTCTTTTTTCATACTTAACACCTTCTGACTCCCAACCCTGTAACACTTTCCAATCTTTTGAACCTACTTCATTAACCGAATAGACCCATTGCCAATCCCTTTTTTCGGACTTTGGGTTCAAACGTTGTGTCAAAGTCTGGACATAAAGAACCTTTTCTTCAAAATCCCAAATATAGTGCTTCTTTTTGCCATTCATCCAATTCGCCATGTAGATCATGCAACTAGCAACGGAATCTTTCACCACAATTTGATCTGCATTTTGTATATCTGTACAAATTCTAACCCAACCAGCTTTCGCCTTAACATACGCTTCGTCTTCACTGTCCAAGAGGCTCCGATATCTGAATGATACATAACCACCACTATAATTACCTTGAAAAGAATGTTGGCAATCCATTTCAATGACTTCAGCAGGTAACATCGTTGGTTTGAACATTAAGGCAGAGATCAATAATAAGAATATTACTTTCATTAATTTTATCTTTTTAATATGAACCTATTAAGTGAGGATTATTGCCGACGCAACTATGAATTAGACAATAAAGGTATTTTATCGGCACATAAATTCCTCAAACAAACGTTACCACAAATAGTAAATAAAATGTATGTCTTTTGATTGACTCCAAATCGTACAAACTCATTTATTATATTAATATCACAAAATAAATAGAAATCACTTGATACAATATTTATAAAAATTATAACCTAACTTAGGAAATAGACCATTTCTCAAATTTATTTTGGAGCACAAATGATTAAGAAAAAACATTACATATGTACTCATACTTGGAATAATACTGAAGCCCGACAAGATGCTCTGAAATTCATGAAAGACATGACAGATAAAGAATTTTTTGACCTACTGAGAACTGATAAAGCTGAAACCATACAACATTGGATGGGGAAAGATGATTTCTTTTTCTGTCACTGGTATGCTGAAAACGAAGACGCCATCTACGAAAGCTTAGATAATTCTGGCTTTTCGTCTTTTATGCTAACATTGCCATCAGAAATGCCCAGGTTTGTAACTCAGTACGACATTAAAAAGTCTAAAATGAGCAGTCTTGACGAGACTCAACTCTAATATCCTGATTTCAATTTAAAGATTTACTGTGTCAAGGTAGCACTTGCTAGAAGAAAAGTGTACCAATAGCAAAACCACGATCAGTTAAAATTTACCAATGGTTAGTGAGTCTTCCCAAAAAAGAGAGCTTGCTCAAATAAATAATACAATGACTATGTGGTTGATACTTTCGCCAACCGTTGAAAACACATCAGAGCTCCTGCAACTCCACATACCTAGTACGATTTGAAACTTTTAAATCTATCAAAAACATTTGGCTCAGCAAATTTAATCTCTGAAATTCCACCTTCAATGGATACCTTTACACCCATTTCTTTTAGTTGATCAAAAACACTCTCCTTGTGCTTTTGAAAAGCTTTATCGGAAGCAGCTGTGCTCTCCCAAGAATTTATCATAAATAAATTATTTTTGTTAATATCGACGTTGGATTAAAAGATCCTCATTCAAGAACTTGTCTCCCAGAGCGTTTAAATTCTTTTTCACGGCCTCTTTTGCAAATTCATTTTGAAATTTAAAAGAATGTATTCTTGTGAACATTTTTAGTTTTCCTATAAATCGTTATTGCTATATGCTCTTTACTTTTCAAACACTTCTCTACCCGATGACAAATTATGATGCCATATCGTTATATTGAAATCTTAATCTATAAATGCCAGCATTACAAAAATAATATCTTTCGAACAGTTTATCTTGTGCCTAATATAAAATGAACAGCAACATGGATAAAAATGGACACAAAATAGCATTTCTTTAAAATTTAGTTCAAAAAAGAAACTTATTGTCTTCAGGTTAGTACTCAATTAAGTAATTTAATATAAAGATAAGGAATTGCGCATGAGAATCTTAGTATGCGGTGCCGGAGCTATCGGAGGCTTTTTTGGCGGACATCTGATAAAGGCGGGTGCAGATGTTTCGTTTCTTGTAAGAGCAAAAAGACAGAAAAACTTAAAAAAATTCGGACTTCGGGTTCTGAGTGCTCAAGGCGATTTTAAGGTCATTCCTAAATTTTTTAACAAGGAGATAGAATCTAAAACTTTTGATTTAATCATTTTAACGAACAAATCTTACGATTTGGATGCTACTATACGCGATATTAAACCCCATGCAAAAAATGCAGTCATTCTTCCGACGTTAAATGGAATAGCACATTTTTTCAAATTAGACGAAGCATTTGGAAAAAAAAATGTGTTTGGTGGTGCAGCGTATATTTCAGCTACACTTAATGAAGATGGTTCAATACAGCATTTCAGGCAAAAAGCAGCCTTAAAATTTGGTTCACGAACTAAGATAAATGTGAAAGTAGCTCAAAACTTTTTGGACCTGTGTCAACTCGCTAATTTTAATTGTGAACTTTCTGAGGATATCGAATTAGACTTATGGAGAAAATATGTTTTGATTGGTACTACTGCAGCTAGTACAGTTCTGTTTCAAAAATCACTTGGCGATATTAGCACTACGATTTATGGCAAAAGTATTTTGCTAGAAATTCACAGGGAATGTAAATTAGTTGCTATGAGTGCAGGCTACGATATTGGTTCAAAGGCAGAAGCTTATAATGAAAAATTGATTACGGAGAAAGGTTCTATCTTAAAAGCATCGATGCTACGAGATTTTGAAAAAGGAAAACAAACTGAGGCTGAACATATTCTCGGTTATCTTATAAAATTGGGAGGTGAGAAAGGCATTGACTGTATACTCTTAAAAGCAGCTCATACTCGAATTCAAGTTGGATTTTAAACCTAATATACATAAACATAAGAAACACGGATTAGATAATATTCGAAATATCTAAGAACACCCCGCTATAACCTCCAAAAATTAAAGTTATGAATTGTTCCCTTTAATCACAAGAAAGGTGCATCGGAAATAATAAATTTTAGCATTTCTGGAAAAAGAATAGAGTGAAAATACAATTTACATTCGTAAAATTTGGGTTCAGTTAAATATTTGATTTGACTTAGCATCTTCTCCCTTATAGTTCTCTATTTGAACTTATTCTTACGACAATTAAGGACAATGAGGTTTGCCATGAAACTAAACCAAGGTGACAAGATAGTAGATTTAGAGTTACCATCCATCAAGGGAGAAACTTTCGATATCAAAAATATCGCTGGTAGGAAAACTCTGTTAACTTTTTATCGTTTTGCTACTTGTCCCTTTTGTAATTTGAGACTTTATGAAATGAATAAACGCTTTTCTGAACTAGGAACACGTTTTAGTGTAATTGCTATTTTTGATTCCAACATTGAGTTTTTAACCAAAAGTATGAAAAAGCATGATACAGAGTTCACAATTCTTGCTGACGAAAACTTTAAGTATTTTAAAAAATATGATATTGAAAAGTCTACATGGAAGTTTTTAATTGGCACAACTTTAGGCATGTTTCGGTTTTGTAAAGCTATATCAAAAGGTTACATTCCCTTACCGATGAAAGGCTCAATGATAACTGTGCCTGTTGATATTTTAATTAATACCGACGGGACGATAGAAAGAGTTTATTATGGGAAAAATACAGCTGATCATCTTAGTTTTGAGCAAATAAAAAAGTTTGCGCTGCAATAAAGACCCCTCACCATTGAAATAAAGATTAAACTTTAATTCTAAAGCTGACCATGGCAAATTCACTAATTGAACCTTGGAATTGTTTATCAGTAAGGTCTATAATCTGTCTTGCAACACTGAACTCTATTACCTTTGTCAGACTTATTGAGTTAATGGCGCTCATTAATGTCCTATTCGTTTTGTTGTTGCTACTTTTCTTGGACCTATTTTGCGCTCCCACGTATAACAAATAAAAATTTTTATAACTTCATATGTTTAAGTCGATGTACAAAGAAATCGGCAGGTTCAATCATTAATGGTAATTACTACAATCACTTTCATTTAAAAAAACCGGCATTAAAGAGTCCTATTGCCAATATGGCAAATATAAATGTTGTGCAGACAAACACTGCACTAGTTAATTGAATTAATAATTTTAACAATTTAACATATTTAACTTCATATGACGAAATCTGATCAATTTGAGTTAATTCTCTTGTAACTTGCCCTCTTTCATTCCACAAATATGCGGATACACCGATAATAATCACTATTGTCCAGATACTATATTCTTCAAACATTTTATCCCCTTTTATTTTGTAAGTTCCATCAGAATTAATTGTAAAACGCCAACCCGGTCCTTTTCCAATTTATTTTAATTTTTCAGTTTTTGATTTATTTGCCAGAGAAAAAGTTTATCTAAATCCATACGCATTCTCTTACCTAAAACTTATAAAATATATTTATCCAGTCTAAAGAGAACATAGTAATAATACTAATATACAATTACTAAACTCCAAATATAACTAAATTACCCTCTGATATATTATGACAGACATGGCACCCTTAAACCCACTACTCTCAATCTGATTTTTTTCTATCTGCGCAAGACTAGGATAATAGTTGCAAAAAGCCTCTAGGGTTCTTGAAATACTATTATAGTTATACTTCAATTAGATGGAAAAACCTTGAGGATAGAGTAAAAAACTGGATCATTTTAATTTGGTCGAGTTATATCATAAAGATCATGACATAAAACAGCCTTATGATTAGGCTTTTCGATACTATGAACTTTTTACAAAACAAACTTTACAGAGGTGCAAGTTAGGTGAGAACAAGTTTATCAGAGGGGCTCAGCTTTTGAGCAAACTTCGAAAGAGTACTTGAGTGGCATATTCGAAGCGCAGAGCAAGGCTATGCACCCTAAATTAAGAAAACATAATAATTAATGGAAATTACAATCGCTAAAATTTGAAAATAAAAAGAAGTAGATACTTCAATCCATAAATGCTTCTACAGGATTGGTGGATCGAAAACATTATGATTATTTCACGTATTTTTGTTTACTCATCGAAATATTTCTTATCTATGAGCTTGATACAAACGAGATAAAGTTTTAAGGATCTATTGAAACGAATATTTAATTTGACAGAAATTTATCAAAAAGGAGTAACTGAGAGTGAAAAATTCTAAAGATTATTTATCTGAAGCTAATGCAGTTGTTGAGAAAATTGGCGTTAGCGAGGGGATTGAAAAGCATAAACAAGGAAGAACTCTATTTATAGATGTTCGGGATAGTGCCGAGATTGCATCTACAGGAACGATAACAGATTGCCTAAAAATCCCTCGAGGAATGATTGAATTTGTGGCAGACGAGTCGTCGCCTCATCACAATGCGCAGCTAACTAAAGATAAAGAAATCATTTTAGTTTGTGGAGCGGGAGGTATGGCAGCTCTAACAGGGAAAACCCTGTTAGAAATGGGATATAAAGATATTAAAAATGTAGGTGCAATTGGTGACTGGATCAAAGCCGGGGGTCCCACAGAGGCTTAATTTTTTGATCGGATTTCTTTACTTCTGATAAAGTCCACGTATTGACAGATAAAACTGATAAAGTCTAAACGCAATCCTACCTGATAATAATCAGCGCATGGTAACTAAGCCGCAATGATTAGTAAGATAGTTTTTAGACATTGGAACTATAAACCGACTATCTATACAAACCAAGTGTACTCCAAACAAACTGGTTTATTCTTTAGAAACCAAAATGCTTTATCCGAATTCTTAGCTTTATAAATATATTAAATTAGAAAGTTTTTTCCTAACTTAAAGCTATAGACTCCGTTTGGATAAAGAAGCCACCGCAACAGCTGCTATTACGATAAGTCCCACAAGAATTTCACGAACATAACTATCAACCCGTAATTGCGTCATGCCATTATCAAGTACTCCCAAGATTAGTACTCCAACCAATGTATACAAAACCTTTGGTTCTCCTTGACGGCTCATTGTCATGCCAAGAAATACTGCCGCAATAGCATCCAGCATGAGACCGGAACCCTGAGTTGGGTTGGCAGAAGCTACTCTTGATGCGTACATTAAACCTGCTCCTGCTGCGCCAAGTCCTGTCAATGCAAAAGCCATAAGGCGTAATTGGACAACTTTAATACCTGCCAAATATGAAGCTTCTCTATTACCGCCTATTGCATAAAGGCGTCTTCCAAAATTAGTTTGTTCTAGGATACACCAACATATAAAAATTATCAGACCAGCAGTTAGGGTGAGCATGGGAATTTTAATATCGCCAAATTCCAAACCTGATCGAGCAAAGCCTGAAAAACTTTCAGGAATATCACGCCCAAATATCGTCTTGCCATCCGAAAGAAGAAAAGCAATTCCTGAAAAAACTGTGAGAGTCCCCAGAGTTGCAACAAAAGGCAAAATTCCTATTACAGAAACTAAAAATCCATTAAAAAGACCACCAAAGAATCCAACTAAAAGCGCAGCTGTCAAGCCTACCGAAACAGGGTAGCCTAATGTGAAAATTGTTGCAGCTACAATACCAGATAATGAAGCCATAGAGCCTACTGAAAGATCAAAATCGTTCATCACCATAACGATTGTCATGGTGGCTGCCACTACTGCCAACATCGAAAGTTGTTGACTTATATTAATCAGATTCCGATATGTAAGAAATGTGTCCGGTAATTTAACTGTAAAAAACAATAAGATTAATATAAATCCTAAAAGTGTACCAAACTGGCGAGTCTTTTTCATAATATTATTAATTTGCCTCCTGAGTAGTATAAAAAGAAGAGAGCAAATCGGCACTGCTCATCTCATCACTTTGCAACAACTTAGTCTGGTGTCCGTCTCGCATAACTAAAATTCTATCACAAATCCCCAACACTTCTGGTAAGTCAGTTGAAGTAAGTATAACAGTGCATCCTTCCGCACTGAGCTCCCGAACGAGTTGATAAATTTCATATTTTGCTCCAATATCTATACCGCGCGTGGGTTCGTCAAGTAGAAGCAATTTGGGTTTTCCTTGCATTGCACGAGCAAAAACTATCTTTTGTTGATTACCTCCGGAAAGTTGGCTGACGGGTATCGAGATCCCATTTGATTTGAGTCGAACCTTTTCTCCAAGGCTAATGGCATCTTTATTTTCGCGCCAAGGCTTAGAATAAAAGCCGTAATTGGTTAGGTGCGATAGCAAGATATTTGCTCGAACGGACATATCAAGACACAAAGCTTGCTCGCGTCGTTCACGAGGGACGTAAGCAATACCGCTTGCCCATGCATCCGCCGGAGAATTCGGTAGCGCCTTGCCATCAAATGAGGCAGTGCCGGTCCTGACTTTTCCAATACCTATGAAAAGTTTTAACAACTGGCTCTGACCAGATTCAGCCAAACCGGAAACACCCAAGATTTCCCCAGCGTGTAAATCAAAGGTAAGGTTAAATAGAGTATCAGTATGCACATTATTTAAACTAGCGCTAATTTCTTTTCCTACTGAAAAGCTACGCTTTGGATAAGTATCCCTATAATTTCGCCCAGTCATTGCTTGGATGATTTCTGCTTTTGAGGTCTTTGAAATTTCATTAGTAGTTACAAATCGACCATCCCTTAAAATAGTTATATCATCACACATTCGTAAAATTTCATCGATACGATGAGAAACATAAAGGATGGCAGCTCCTTTGGCTTTTAAACGACTAATGACTTTGAAAAGCATCTCTGACTCTTTTCCAGTCAAAGCCGCCGTAGGTTCGTCAAGTACGTAAAGAACTGGCTTATACTCATCAGACGAAATCAGAGCTGCCGCAATCTTCATCATCATTTTATCACCAGGAAGTAAATCGCCAGCCAAGGTTTTTACGTCGATGTGACCAGCTCCCAACATCACCAAAGCATTAATCGCTTGTGCATAAACTTCCTGCCAATTTACAAAAAACCCAAATCGTCGAGGAAGATTTCTCCCAATAAGTATATTTTCAGCAACTGATAGCTGCGGAAAAATATTAAGCTCTTGATGAATAAAACGAAAGCCTGCCTCACGAGCATCTTGTGCATTTTTAATAGATAGCTGATTGCCGTTTTTCTTTATGTTGATACTATCAGCTTTCAGAACACCAGCAATTAATTTGATTAAGGTAGATTTGCCAGCGCCGTTCTCACCCATTAATGCATGAACGCGACCACCGACAAGGTTAAGTGTCACATTCGTTAAAGCAGTGACACTGCCAAACGCCTTGGACATGTTTGAAAATGTCAGGCTTTGCATCTAAACACCTACAGCTGTTGGATGGCGGAACTCAACACGTCATACATTGTTTCCGCCATTATTTTAGAAACTTTATTTACTCACTTCAATCAGTCAGTAGCGTTATTAGCAGTAACCATCTTTGTTGGAACGTAGATGACTCGTGCTCGTTGCTCAGCCCCTGAGACTGCACGTCCAACTACATCGGCAGCAGCTGCACCCATGGCTGCAAAGTCTTGAGCGATTGAAACCTCAAAATTTCCTGCTCGAGCAATCGCATCACGTGCCTGAGGATTAGCGTCAATTCCAGTTATGACAATACCCTCACCATCTCTTCCCGCTCCTTCTATGGCCTGCAATGCTCCAAGTGCGGGTTGATCCCAAGCTGCCCATACAGCAGAAATTGAACCAGGGTCGGGATTTGCAGCGAGGATGGCTTCCATTTTTGCACGACTATCTGCGATCCCACCGTCAGATACATCTGGTGTGACACGATCAATTACCTCTATATCGGGAAAATTACCAAAGATAGCATCTGCAACAACGCCACGTATTTGCACAGGCGGAAAAGCATCAAAGACAAACATTATAACCTTCCCCGTTCCCTCAATTCTATTTGCTATATAGACCGAAGTCTCTGCAGCCATTGCATAGCCATTAGATGTCACATTAGCAATAAGAAGCGGATCCGATCCAGCATCAAGGCCAACGACTGGTATTCCTGCCTCCTTGGCACTTTGGAGTCCCACATTAACTTGTGCAGGATCGACAGCGATTACGATGGCGTCAACATTTTGCGTAATTGAGTCTTCAATTCGACTTATTACGGCGGCTACATCACCAGCCGTATCAATTACGTTGACCTGCCAACCTTTTTTTGATGCGGATGCCTCAAATCCCTCAATCGCTAGTTGTGTGCCTGGCTGTGCAAGATATGGCGTTATCACTGCCACCGTTGTAGCCCAGGCTGATGACGCCATAAATGCGACAAATAAAATCAGTTTTAGTATTATTTTCATAGTTCCTCCTCTCTTTGTATGAATGTCACTATGGCACAAGAGACTTTGATAAAAAAGCCTATTTCTACCCTCTTTCGCATATGTTGAAAAAGAAATGCACTATTCCACAACGACTAATTGGGGTAGAGTTTTGTCAACCGAGCACCAATCTCAGCATTTTTGTAAATAGCATCTTTGTAAATTTCAAATAAATGGGAGTAGACATCAGTCTCCTTTGGGTCTGGGTGACATGGCACGTTATACCGTACAAGAGCGGAAGTTGCAGTTTCAAAATTAGAATATAGGCCCGTACCAATAGCCGCTAACGTAACTGCTCCTAAGATTCCTGGCTCTCCAGAAATTAGAGTTTGTAAACTTTTGTTTAACACATTTGCTCTAATTTGCGTCCAAGCCTCACTGCGAAAACCGCCACCACCACAAAATAACATATTACTACTAACATTCGAGGATTTTTCTAAAGTATCCAAAGCTTGATGAGCTGCAAAAGCTACACCCTCATAAACAGCACGCGCAAAATCAGGTAAACTTGTCTGGCGACTTACACCTAAAAATGCACCTCGTAACTCAGAATTCCAGTAAGGAGCCCGTTCACCTTCGAGTTGCGGCAGAAACAAAGGGGTAGATGAACTGCGTTTTGTTTCCGAAACCATTGCCGACATTACCTCCAAAGTAATCCCAGTAATTTGGGAAAACCAAAGTTTTGCATCTCCACCATTTTGCGTTGGTGCCGCATGTAACCTTAGGCCATTAACCTCTGGAAAGACAATCGCACCCTGGGTAGGAACTATCGTTCGGGACGAAATTCCTAGTATTTCGCTCGTTCCACTTAAGTACATACTTGATTGTTCTTTTGCTCCACCGGTTCCAATCAAACCCACCCAAGCATCCATTGTTCCTGAGATAATCGGAGCTCCACTCATCGGACCTTGCTGAATGACTCCAGCAATATCTGTAATTGCAGTAAGCGGAGCCATTCGTTCAAGAGCACCAGGCACTAATGCCAAAATCTCTGGAATATAAGCTAACTTTTTATCAACAAGACCAATGTTTGACAAAGGGTCCGTTGATACTTTTCCAGTCAATTTCATCATACAGAAATCTTTTGGAAGCATCACCCAGCGTGTCTGCTTCCAAATGTCAGGCTGATGCTTTGCAACCCAAGCCATCCTCGCTATTGCATGACTGGCGTCTATCGGCATTGGCGCACCCCACCATTCCTCTTTCTGCTCGTTTGTTACTCTGGCATCTAGAGCTAAAGCCTCATCACTGGCACGACGGTCTTTCCAAACGATAGCTGGACATAGTGCATTCCCATCACCATCAACGAAGACGTGGGTATTGACTTGACTACAAAAACCTATCGCCGTTCTCTCATTTTGATCAAGAACTTTAAGCGCCTTTATGATCAATTTCATCCAATCTTCCGGATTCTGTTCAACAATAGAAACGCCAATTCTTTGGGTTGGATAATTTTCTGTAAATGTTCCTATCACAGAGCCCAATTTATCAAACACTGCTGCCTTAATTGCAGTAGTACCCAAATCAACTCCAATCAATCTTTTTGGTAACATTATAATTCTCCATTACACATCCTAAACTTTCTTAAGAAACTATGAGGTAAATTGGTAGTTTCTCATTACAATGAACTGGCGAGCTCAACACTGTTTATTAAAATAGTTTTTTGTTCAATATCACTAAAATAATTGCGTTTTTAAAATTATTAAAAGTAAAGATTTTTATATCCTTATTATGAGACACATACATACCAATAAAACAATCGAAAAACCAGTTAGTAAAAAAATACGCTTTGTTCTTACTATGGTGCGATGCAATCAAACTTTTTCGGCTTCTGCTTTCCGTATCGTCATGGTGGGTATATCAGTTCAGCAATTAAACTTCTTTTGAATAAAGTAATAATTCTGAAAAAATTGTAATAAAACTAGTCTGCTTCGTTTCCTCTGGATTCGGTTATCTGAAGCCACTTAAATTACTGTTACCCGAGGCATTTATGGTGAGATAAAAATAAATACTGAAGCTCATTTCTTCTGACCGAACACATGTAAATTGACATTAGTTTCTATACTTTTAAAGTTGAAATTATGAAACGCATCTCATTTTTTATGATAATTGTTGGTCTAATAGTCGTGGCTGGTGCTATTATAGATAATCAAACAGATTGGGTCCAAATCATGTTTGGTGCATTTTTATGTGTAGGAGGCTATTTTATTTTAAAAGATCAATGACAGGTGGATCAAAACCATTTTTTTATCTAAACATTTCACTATTGCTCTTTTCCAAATAAATAATATTTACGGTGATCTAGATATAATAAACTAAAATAAGAAAAGCTTTTTTTTGCTATATAATATCTAATTAGCAGACACCCTCGCAATATCAATGACTAAAATATTTAAACTTTTCCAAAAGTGACAAAATATTTTTTTAAAGTGTCTTTTCAAATCAATTCACTGTTTGACATAGTATGCAATTACTCACTTTCATCTTTTGCTTTATCTTAAATTTTTCACTGCTTTGTTGTAAAATTTTAGAAGCTTTTGCCTATGTAAATTTGGCATTTGAAAGAACCTACTGAGGCAATTATACTGTTAAATAAGTTTCTCAAACCAAATTAATTTGAAAAAATTGTATGTATCTATGTCCACTATCAGCAATTCCAGAAATATAAAAAAGCTTCACTTTCACCTATAAGAATAGGAACTCAAGATCGTGTCAGAAAATATTATATATCGGGGGAAAGTTAAACCCAACTGCTATTCCGTTCATTCAGTAGAAAAATAGGGACAAGTTTTGTAAATTTTTGGGAGCAAGTAAATGCCACGTTTAAATCTTCCTATATTATTGGTGTCTGCTTTTTCTATATTACTAACAGTATTCATTTTTTATTTCTTAATTAATGATGAAGATACAAAATTAGCGAAGATACTTGAACAAGGTTTTGTAGTCGAAGCCTTAATCATTAAGGAGCAAAAACGTTTCAATATTTCAGAAGGCAAACCCCAATATGAGCTCACTATTAGCTACAAAAATATTTTGACAAATGAATTAACTGTAACCGTAATCAAGAGCTGTGATAATCAATTTGATAGCCCTCACACGATCCAATACAACTGTTATCAAAGAGCGAAAATAGAATATGATGAAAGCAATGACCCAATCTGCAAAAAAAATGAAAAGAACAAGTCAATTTGTAATGCATTTAGTAAGAAAAATCACAGAGTCCCGTTCATGTATGTACCAAGAACAGAGGATAATGAACAACTTTTTACTTTTGACATTGAACAGGTAATAGCAAAAGGTTCAAGGATTGCTCACCATTGATGCTAATACTTCTAACTAATGTCATCTTATTGAATAGCAATTTTGCTATCTATCTTTATAACTTTAATGTAAATAGATATATATTGCTTATTAAATATAGGATTTTTTAATGGGTAAGGCTATCTTAATAATAATCGTAGTGACCATTATAATAGGATTTGGATATTTTGTATCTAAACGAAAGGACTAAACTTGCGTATTATTATTATACTAGTGATTTCATTAACACCCCTTTATGTCAGTATCGCAAAATCTCATCCTCATGGTTCGTATACTTTTCAAACCTATAGTGTTAAAAATCCCTTAGATTATGGCACGAAAAGAAAAAATAAAGATGCGTTCTACGGAAACGCTAAGACGAATATCGACCGGCAGTCCATAGACTCAACCCATAAAGCTAGATTAGCTACTAAATCAAATCAAGGATTCCCCACTGACTTTGGACTAGCAGTGCAAGATCTATTTAACAGAATCTGTTCAGATACTTTTTGCAAGTTAGCAAACGAATACAAATAACCGAATAAATAAAACCAACTTCATTTTTTGAAAAATAATATCCAAAAACAATTACAGAAGTGAAAGAGCTTACCCCAAAGTATTGAAATTTAACTTTCTTCTTTTTCCTTTAACTTTTTTTTCTTACACATTTCTGTAGCGACCATTGCTGCTACGGATCCTGCGACAAACCCTCCAACAATCGCCCCTAAAGCAGTGAGCTTTAAAATTTTAATTTTTATTAATGCATTAATCATATTAACACCTACCTACAATATCTTTAACCAATTTTTATTCGTCAATCTTATACCCTCAATATTTCTATTTTGGTATAGAAACAGTTCCTCTTTCATTTTCTTATTATTTTTACAGAAGGTTCTAACTACTAAAAGAAATTTATCACGCATAGATCATGAGTTTTTTTTAACCAACAAAATTTACATAGTGAAAAAAATTATGTTTTCAAGCCAATATCTTTCGTTGCACAACACATTTATTTCTCATAAGCTTTCACCTCCAAGTATGCCCTCCAACTACTTTGAAAGACGGCAATCATTTTTACACGTCAAAAATTAATGCACCTAAACCTATTATTATTTAAAATTTGGAGAAAAAACATGAAAATTATAATGAGTGTTGAAATCACCGAGGGTTGTGAGAAATAGAAAAAACTTTTCTTGAGTGTAGATGCTCAACGTGCAAAATATGGAGTTACTGTTCTCACATTTGGCCACCCGAAAGATAATTTAAACAAAATTTACCAAGTGTTGGAAATAGAATCTATGGAAAAAATGCAAGAAGGCCTGGCAGGCCCAGAATTAGCAAAACTTAGAACTGACGCAGGCGTCAAACTGGATACACAAGAAATAGTTTTTTTAGTCGAATAAATTAAAACATAATTTAGTTTGCAGATGCCTATATTTGCTGATGATCTGGTATCGTTTAGCTCTTCGCAATAAAAAATATATTGCTAGAAAAGGTTAAAAGGTTTTAATCTGGGGTAGGACGCTCAATTAGTGGATTGATAGTCTCAATGAAGCCCAGACCTTGGCAACCGCATTTTTCCTGTAAATTGATAAAGTTTTAAAACTTAAACCGTGGTCTCAAATCGATTTCTCTTCAAAACTGCCACACCAATCGTTCGACTTAACAAGCGGCCAAAATCCTACTTTATCCTGTATCGAGGCACTAGGCGGATTTATCCTGCATGCACCTGAATTAACTTTAGACGTCAGTTCGACATCACTATTCTCAAAATAAGTACACTTATTACAAGCTTGCATCTTTTTCTCCTCCTCAACGAATACTTTTTAGCCTTTAGAGTATTTTACCACGATTAAACGTACTACATAATTTAGAACTATTCTAAATTTGTCAAGAAAAAAACAATAAAAACATATACTTGACTTTTTCAGTCAAGAATATCTTAATTCTATTTATGCATCCTCATACACCCTCTCGTATTTTATGTTATCTGTTGAACAAACTTAAACCTATAATCTCGGTTCTGCATGACAAGAAAGTAATTAGCTACAAAAAGATGGTGACTACTAAACTGTGATACTTAATCTGTGCCAATCACTAAATGCAAAAACTTACAGTTGATTTAAACCCATATACTAGGGATTTTGCAGCCACAGTGCGTCACTTCCTAGTCGCTGGTTATACTTTAATTATACCTCAATATAAATTAAACTTACATTGTTGTTTCCGATTTTAACCTTGCAATCTTAATTTACATGATGCAGACAATTCATAAATTGTACTAAAAGAAAGGAGAATTATGTATGTCAGTTTACGAAAAATGGAATCAAGCAAGGGAAAAGATGGATGTTAATGCTTGGGCAAGCTTACTACATGAAGATTATACCTTTGTCCGACATCAGTCGAACACAACGATACCACGTAATGAATGGATTACAATGGCCAGCGGAATGTTTGAGGCAATGCAAAATGGAAAAATGGAATTTCATTCCTCTAGATGTCTATATGAGAACCAAGATATCTTGGTACAACACGATGTTATTGCCTTTCCAGATGGTACAAAAGAAGCTGTCATGGGAGTTCATAATCTCAAAGATGGCAAAATCATCAAAACGGAAACTGGTGCTACACCTGTAAAATAGTAAATATTGATTTTACTTCGCATTTTCTCTTCTAATGTCAGTCCTGTTATATGCTTAGTTACAATTCTACGGGGTTTTGTGTGGAAATCAGATTATGAAATACTTTCTCAAAATTACTTCTCTACTATTCGTTTTTGCTTTTCCTTCAAATTCTCAAAATATTAACAAAATAATAGATGATTTCACAGATAATCCAGAAAGGCGATGGCAATTTTACACTGATCAGGTAATGGGTGGAGTTTCAGTAGGTAGGGCTAGCATAAGGTCAGATTCAGAAGGACCATATGTGAGATTAGAAGGCTTAGTAAGTACAGCAAATAATGGAGGGTTTATTCAAATCAGAAGAAATGTTAGTGAGGGTTCATCGGATTTTCAGGGTATTATACTAAAAGTCAGAGGCAATGGAGAAAATTACTACATCCATGTGAATACGAGTGAAACTATTTTTTTGCCACAACAATATCGCTATTATTATCAGGCTGATTTTCCTACATTCGAAGAGTGGAATGAAGTCAAACTTCCCTTTTTAACAGCATTTAAGAGATCAAATCCACAAATGAGCAAATATTTTAGTGGAGAAACCGTTAGGACTATAGGTTTTCTTGCCTATGGCAAAGATCACAATGCTCTTTTGGAAATAAAGTATTTGTCCTTCTACTAGCCTTTATAAACCCTGGCTATAATCGTATAATTCGGACCTAAGTGGCGATAACTGAAAACACTTAATCTACAGACATACTTAATGAACAAGCTAAACATTATCATTCGCCCACATGACAAGAGCCCTATTAATCAAAGTAAACCTTAGAAACAATTTTAAACTTAACTGTAAAGAAGGTCTCTGTTAACTAGTACCTTTACAATTTAGAAAATTGTTACAGGTAGATTGTAAATATTATAAAAAGTTCTCACAATTTTATACCAATTGCTCTGCAACGTATGTGCTATCCAATTTGCGCTAATCACCCGTAGATAGCCAATAAATAAGATGGTCGTCTAGAACGCTGTAACTATACACGCCATTGCAGGCTTCTGATGAGACTCATTTGGAAAGCAAAGTGACATCGTTACACATTTAACCTACTAATTAGTACGAAGTTTTTGTTATAAGTATTTGTTTTGTAATTATATTACATGGATATAAAGCTTTAATGAAGTCAATTTATTTAATTATAAACAACCAACTAATCTATTAAATGTAGATTAGCTGGTATTTAATTAATTTACATTCTTATGCGAGATAAATAACGTAAAGTTGCGCTAAACCAGTACCCCCAAAAATGAGACACAATAAAACCTTAAAAAAGGTCGTGTTTGTATTAGCATATCGTTCTGCTAAATGGGTTTTCTTTTCTTCTTCATCATAATCATGCCGCACTGCATCCCAGTCGCTTATTCCGTCTACTGTACCTGCAGCGACCAGTAAATTCACTAGAATTATGATTACAGTTAGGGGGACATGTATAGTCTGGCCCGCAAAAGCTATCAATGCAATTGTTGCAAGGTTAGTAAATATACCAACAAACACCATAATGAGTATTGTGTATAGGGAAAATTGTTGCCAGCTTGCTCGATAGGCTCTATCTGCAGATGTATTCATTTTTTATCCTTTCAAAAAATAATTTAATAAGTAGTAACAAATTTTGGGGGCTATCTTGACGTAGTGTTACCTGATAAAAAGCTCGAAAATCAATATTGTTAAAGCGTTCCTCAGTGATACTTTTTCGTTCAATAGCCTAGAAGTAATAATAAAATGTCTCTTAGGCTCATTTAGTTTTCTTTATGAACTGAATGCCATAGTTATACAAATACTTCAAGAGTGAAACGAATGTGTAATACTAAGATTAATTGATATTTGCATTAATTGATGAATTAAGTGTTACTATTACGGGTAATGTAATGACATCCAAATACGTGTTAAGATAGTGGTTGATCAGCATATGGGTTTTCATTTAATTTATGGCTCAACCTATTTTTCTAAATTTCACTTTATAAAATGTATCAACCATGAAAACAAAAATACCTCCCCCAGTTATTGCTATAATCTGTATCATTATCAATTATTTATCTACTTATTTTAGTAATCCTATTAACTTTCCTTACATTGAAATTATTGGAGTTTTCATTCTTTTGCTAGGATTGATAACTACAATATTGGCAATTCGTTTGTTCAGAAAACATAAAACAACTGTAAACCCACTGAGACCAGAAGAAACTACAACTTTAGTTACAACTGGCATTTTTTCTAAAACAAGAAATCCAATGTATCTTGGTTTATTTTTTGTAGTGTCAAGCACAATCTTATTCTTTGGTTCATGGTTTGGTGTTGTGACCCTAATTTTTTTTGTTTGGTATTTAAGCAAATTTCAGATCATACCAGAGGAAGAGGCGATGGAAAAACTTTTTGGTGATAAATATAATGAGTATAGACAAAACATAAGAAGATGGATTTAGTTAGCAAAAATATTACATTGAGTTGAACAAATTCTTAAAGGTGATTTAGAGCATTTACATTGGCAAGAGCAAAATAGGATATGGTGGGCGACTAAGAAATGGAATTAGCTAAAATTATGGGCGAAATAATATTAAAAGCATTATAAAGCCATCATGTTACTTATACATCCGAAGATATCATTTATATTTAACCTAATCGTGCTTACCAGACGTTTAGACTACTTTCGTGAACGGCATTGACTCTAAATACTAATATTAAAGTACTAGCCCACACACTTATGAATTTTACACTTTCATTGAGTCACACTATTTACTTATTACAGTTTCTCTCAAATTAAATTAATGAGCGTGCGTCCATGGACCGAAGTCTTTACCACTTTCGACAATTTCATACATAACGCATTGCTCATCTCCAATTACCCAACCGTCATGTCCAGGTGCAAAATAATAAGCGTCCCCTGGTCCAACCTCAATTTTTGAACCATCATCATGCGTACACGCTAGTCGTCCCGAAATAACTACTCCTACATGACCTGCTTGACAACTTTCTCCACCAACTGTCGGTTTAATACACTCTGACCATCTCCAACCAGGTTCCAGTACCAGTTTGGAAGCATTTACGTTTCCGAGCTTTACTACCTTCACTTCCGCTTTTGGAGGATTCTTAACTTCATCAGCGTCATTGAAGTTCTTGGAATATAAATTCGCCATTAAATTCGTCCTTCCTTTATTTGTCTACATGAAATTACTCTACCCATATTTAAAACAATTGCCAAACTTAAAAAAATTGTAAAACCTTTTATAATACAGTTAATCCTCCATGTTTCTCTGCCATAGTCTTTCGAACAACTGCCAATTGACATATATATAAAACAAGTAGTTATAAAAAAAACTTTTTACGGCGTATACTAACTTGCATAACCTATTTTTCTTTCATTAATAATTGTTTTAATTTAGGGATAAGCTACTTCTCGATAGATTGATAGATTGCTGGACTAGTGGTTGGGCGCATTAAGAAGCGTCAGTTTAACAATTGGGTGTTAAATATTCCTGATTATTTGCAACTGTTGCAACAGTAAAGCCTAAAAACCGAGATGTCCCGAAATTAGGGAAATCGTGAGTATTAGTTAGAAATAATTTTCCAATAAGTATCTTTTTTGGTAATTAAACCACCACTGAATTCCCATAAATCGCATCCCAAACAATCTAACTTTGACTTATCTTCAAATGTACCTCTTACGATCCACTCGCTTATAGCTTTGGTATCATCAACAATCCAATGCTTTATTTCTTCCCACCGCATGTCAGGAATTTTGTTATATCGTGCACTTAAAACTGACCCTATTTCTTCTTTTCCACGGCACACTCTTCCATTTGGTGCGACTGGACCAGAGGCCATAAGCCAAATACCGTCATCAGTAAATTGTGAAAGAATGTACGAAACATCATGGCGATTAAAACCGTCCTGTATTTCATCAAGTAATTGAATTGTAACTTTGCTCATTTTTCATTCTTCCTAATTCTACCCAAGTTTTTGAAGTGTCCTCCTTACCTTCCAAGTCTAAATTTTATTTTATAAAAAATTGTTTCAATAGAAAAATCAATAACTTTTTAAATATACCACTATACGTGTGCTGGACTTAATAGTCCATTCTCCACATATTTTGCAACTTGCTTTCACTACACTCGATCAATTGAATCTTAGTAAGATTATACTAAATGATTTTACGCCCATAGCAAAACGGTAGATTTTGCATCAGATAATTTGGGGTCCTTATAAGCCTATTTCGATGCGATATACCTATCACAAATGTAACTATATATTGTAATTATATAAGGAGTCACCATAGTTACAATGTAAAGAAAATCAGATTATTTAATTTAGCTGGTGACATTTTTAAAGACGAAGTAAAGTATTTGTAATAGCACGCTGGAGCTAGGATGTGTTTGGAGAAGACAAGATGAGCAGAGATGAAAAAGATATGAGATATGGCCGGAAGGTTTTAGGAATCCTGCTTATGGTCGGGACCGTTATTTTTATCATGGCAACTATCAACATAAGCTATTTCTTTCACTTGGATGCGCTATTGTTAGTCGCCATTGGCACTATCGGATATGCTTTAGCTAAAAATCACAATAAATCAGTTTTCGATAATATTGGTGATGGCGCAGTTTATTTCGGCTGGCTGGGTGTTTTGATAGCTGGGATAGCGATAGCCTCTGACGGATTTATGTCTAACAATTCAGAAGATTTAGGTCCAGCGGTCGCAATGATGCTTCATCCACTTTTTTATGGATACTTCGTCCGTTTAATTACCCGGGTGTTTTAGACGCACACAGCTTATAATACAGTGACTTCTAATCCCGCCCACCGAGACAAAACCTAGTTACTCTCCATGAGTGGTCCAGAAACTCTGGACTAAGACCACTTTTGTAAATTAATCAAGTTCGACGGCAATCGTACCCATCATACCGCCTGTGACAGTCATACCTACAGCTGAACCGGCAGCAGCTCTTATTTTATCGATGTTAGCTTCGACTTTTTCTTGACTACTCCAGAGAGTCATAGTTCTTATCGTGTTCGCTCCAGTGATCGTTGCACGCATGTTAGTCGCTCCATACTTTTTCATCTCTGGCCAAAAGCCTTTAGCATTCTCTACTGCCTTCTCTACGTTGCCATCAAATTCCCAATCGGTGAAAGATACGAACATTTGTTTCTCCTTTATACATATGAATAAATACGAATAGTATACTTATTGAACCATAACTTCAATAATACAAAGCAATACAATCTTCTGGTCAAACGGTTAACTGTTCCGTGCGCCATCTGGTGGCTATTACCTCTCATTCTAAACCTCGCTCAGCCTCTCTAAGACAAGACGCCTTTTGAGACTGTCATTGGACAGAAGCTACTGACCTCTCAGTGAGTCTCAAAGAGCTCGTTTTCATGGGGTATTCACTCATCACTTTTACTACACAACCTGAGCTATGAGTTAACTATGAATAATGCAGTGGTTACCAGCTAGTAATACCAAATCTATGAAAGTCACTGACTATAAATAAGTATATTAGGACACTGAACCTTTTACTTGTGGAGTTTAACACCTAAGGTGATTCACTTGCTCTGTACGATTAACAGTTATTTCACTGTAAAGCATATTGTAACCGTTGACACTGAACCTGTAATAACTAAATTATTTCTATCGATGGCACCCAACCGGCAAGGAGTGCAATTGTTAGGCAATGATTGCTTCTTAGTCACACCAGTTTTTCTTTTAACCAACTGGTTTATATATATTCTGTGCTAACAAGGCCTGGTCTAAAAGATAATGAGAGTTTTCAAACTTTGTTATGAAACAAAATATAATTAATATTGAACAAGCAGATTATTGGAATGAAAAATCTGGTCCAAAATGGGTGAAAGTAGATGAACTACTTAATGAAAGATTTTCCAATTTAACTGATGAGCTTTTTTCAAGAGCTACTATTAAGAAAAACGATAAAGTCTTGGATATTGGTTGTGGTGGTGGCAAAACATCTTTTCAAGCATCAAAATTAGTTGGCAATAAAGGTCAGGTAACAGGTGCAGATATTTCAGAAACTTTGTTAAATTTTGCAAAAAGTAAATTTTTCAGGAATAAAAATTTAGAATTTATATTTTGCGATGTACAAAATTATAAATTTGAAGAAAATAATTTTGATAAGGTAATTTCTAGATTTGGAGTTATGTTTTTTGAAAATCCCGTAGAAGCCTTTTATAATATAAAATTATCGATGAAGACTAATGCTTCATTGAATTTTGTATGTTGGTCAAACATGAAGGAAAATGACTTCTTTTATGAAGGCCTTGAAATGATAGCAAAATATGCAAAACAAAATCTGCCCACGATAACAAAAAATCCTGGACCTTTTGCCTTTAGTGAAAATGACTATATTGAAAAAATTCTGAAAAAATCTGGATTTCGAGACATTCGAATAGATACCGTGTATACTCGTATTTCTACCAAGGACAGTGTTGAAAAAGATGTAGACATGATGCTTAGCATGGGTCCGAGAGCCAAAATTATTTCCGAAGCAAATCTATCTGATGAGAAAATGAAAATTATAAGAAATAAAATGAAATACTTGTGCAAAAATAGACAAAATAAAAATGA
>MDTA01218279.1_pt1 | contig 23245 bp, 21 predicted proteins | sample 811151 | NCBI WGS metagenome assembly MDTA01 (sample SAMN05326648, study PRJNA326480) | marine metagenome | isolation source: seawater | place: Indian Ocean: South | collected 2010
GGATATATAAAACTAAATCCTATCCTATTGTCTGAGCCTATACCAAGCCTAACTTTATTAATATCTGCTCCTAATTTTTCAGAAATATTAGCCATTTCATTCATAAATGAAATTTTTGTAGCAAGCATTGCATTTGCTGCATATTTAGTAAGCTCTGAACTAAGTATATCCATAAAAATCAATTTGTCATGATTTATTGAAAAGGGTTTGAATAATTCTTTGAAAGTTTTTTTATTTTTTTGATTATTAAGACCAACTACAATTCTATCAGGAGACATAAAATCATTTACAGCTTTACCCTCTTTTAAAAACTCGGGATTATTTGCTATATCAAAATTTATTTTACTATTTCTCTTTAAAATCTCATCTTTAATTATTTTTTGAACTTTAAATGTAGTTCCAACAGGAACAGTAGATTTAACTACAACTAACTTATATGAATCAATGTATAATCCGATACTTTTTGATACACTATTTATATACTTCAAGTCTGATTCTCCGCTATCTTTCATAGGTGTTCCCACAGCAATGAAAATAATATCTGAATCTTTTATCGAATCACTATAATTTGTTGAAAAAAATAAACAGTTGTTTGATATACTTTCTCTGACAATTTTTGAAAGGCCAGGCTCAAAAATTGGGATTTTTCCATTATTCAAATCATTTATTTTTTTATTATCAACATCTAAACAAATTACTTTGTTTCCAGTGTAAGCTAAACAAGCTCCTGTTACTAAACCCACATAACCTGTTCCTATAACTAATATTTTCATTTAAAATAAATAATTGACTTATATGTATCTATTCTATGTATATTAACCTTCAAGACTTAAGTAATTTAACAATTTATAAGGAAATTATATGAAAAAGTTTTCAATATTATGTTTATCACTGATGCTTACTGTAGCTATTGGCTCTGATGATGAGGAACAAAGATACTTAGAAAAAGATGGAACAATTTATAAAGTTAATAGTTCTTCTCTTCATTTAACACCTAAAGGGGGAGATCAAAAAGTTACTAAAGCTTTAGATGAAATGGAAAGTCCATCAAAACTTGCTAACAAAATAGATTCTGACACAAATGATGAATCTAAATGCAAATGCGATATGACTATCTCAATGGGAACTTTAACTGCACTTGGTGATGGTGCAGATGATTTTGACCCAGGAACATCATTGAGTATTAAATTTCCAACAAAATATAATTTTAATTTATTTGGGAAAGATTTTAATATTTCTGCAGAGGTCAATTTATCAAATTTAGCTGGTATTAATAGCGATGACAATAATATTAAAGCTGGTATTGCTCATTTTCATACAGAGCTTGAATTACCTATTGACTTAACATTTGGCTTAGGAATAGCACACTTAGATGAATCAGGAGGAATTGCTGGAACAGGTGTTCTGGATTTTTCTTACAATTTACCAGTATTTGATAATGACTTAAGCTTAGGGTTAAGATATCAAAAGTTTGTTGATATATCAAAAGAAGACCCATATTTAGATTTTGGTTTACTAGATGTTTACAGCTTAAACTTAAATTACAGTAAAGTTTTGAATTTTTAATTAATTAATTTAATAATTTATAGAATCTAAAAAGAGCATCAGTTTGATGCTCTTTTTTTTTTAAATTATGAAAATGACTAAAAATAAAAAAATTGGGTTTACTTGCAGTTGTTTTGATTTACTTCATGCTGGCCACATATTAATGTTAAAAGATGCCAAACAACAGTGCGACTATTTAGTTGCAGGACTTCAAACAGACCCTACAATTGATAGACCTCTAGAAAAAAATAGTCCTATACAATCTATTAAAGAAAGAAAAATACAACTTGATGCAGTTAAATATGTTGATGAAATTATAATTTATAATAGTGAAAAAGACCTTTATGAATTATTAAAGAAATTAAATCCAGATATAAGAATTCTCGGGTCAGATTATAAAAATAAAAATTTTACAGGAAACGACTTAAATATTAAAATATATTATCACAAGAGGAACCACAACTTTTCATCAACCAATTTAAGACATAAAATAATTGAAGAATATAATGAATAATCTAAATGATTCTTTTTTAAAGCTCGAACAATATTGTAGAGAAAATAATTATAAAGGTTATAGCTTGTATGATTCACATCTATCAAATATACCATTTGAAAAATTTGGATCAAATATTTCATTTATTATAAATCAAATAAATAAACGTTCTCCAATAAATTTTCGAAAAATTATCAATGTAAAAAAAGAATATAATCCTAAAGGTATGGGATTATTTCTTAATTCATATCTTATACAAAAAGAATTAGGAAATCCATTAGAGATTAAACATTTAGATAAATCTATCGATTTCTTCTTCAATTGGCTTGAATCTAACTTTTCAAAAGGATATTCAGGATATTGTTGGGGATATAATTATCCATGGCCAAAAAAAGATGGCTCAATAGTTAAACCATTTTATCCAACCTCAGTTGTAACAGGATTTAATATTAGGTCAATTTTCAAGTATTATTTAATGACTAATGATAAAAGAGCAATAAAAATTATTAAAAAAGCTAAAGATTTTATACTTAATGATATACCATTTATTGAAAATAAAAGAGGTATATGTTTTTCATATACAACAACAAAACAAGATATAACTATTAATGCAAATCTTCTTGCAGGTGAAATTTTAGCCTATTCAGATTATGTTGAGAATAAAAACTCAAATATTAATACCATTAAAAAAATTCTTGATTTTACAACTAGCTATCAAAATAAAAATGGTTCATGGTATTATAGTTATGACATAAAAACCAAAAAGCCAAAAATTCAAATAGATTTTCACCAGGGATATGTACTTGAATCAATAAAAAGAATTTGTAAATTTTCTGAAATCACGATATCTGACTATAAAAACATAATTAATAATGGTCTTTCATTTTACTACAATAATCAATTCTCAAAAGAAGGTTATTCATTTTGGAGGATTCCAAGTAAATGGCCCGTTGATATTCATAACCAAAGCCAAGGAATAATCACCTTCTCAAATTTCAAAAGTTTCAATCCAAAATATTTAGATTTTTCAAAAAAAATAGCAAATTGGACAATTACAAATATGCAAAATAAAATTAAAGGTAATTTCTATTATCAAAAATGGCCCATAATCACAAATAAAGTTTCTTACATGAGATGGAATCAAGGATGGATGATGGTAGCAATTTCTACACTAATGAAAAATATTTTAAAAAAATGAAAATTTTTATTGACTTAGGGCATCCTGCTCACGTGCATTATTTTAAAAATTTTATTAGAATACTTGAAGAAGAAAAATTTTCCTTTATGATTACCGCAAGACAAAAAGATGTAACATTTAATTTATTAGATGAATTAAAAATTAATTATATTGATAGAGGAAAAGGCGAATCAGGGCTCGCAAGAAAATTTATTTATATGTTCAAAGCTGACTTCTTAATTTTTAAAAAAGCAAAAAAATTTAAACCAGACATTTTTATAAGTTTTGCATCTCCATATGCTGCCCAAGTTGCATATTTTATGAATAAACCTCATATAGCAATTACTGATACTGAACATGCAACAATCGGGAACTTAGCTTTTTCACCTTTTTCAAAAAAAGTACTGACGCCAAGCTGTTACAAGAAAAATTTTGGTAAAAAGCATGTAAGATTTGATAGCTATATGGAAATATCATATTTACATCCAAAATATTTTAAGCCAAATATAGATGTTTTAAATTTATTAGGAATAAAAAATAATGAAAGATTTTCAATACTTAGATTTGTTTCATGGCAAGCAACACATGATATAGGTCACAAAGGCATTTCAAACAATAATAAAATTAATGCCGTTAATGAATTTAAAAAATATGGTAAAGTATTTATTTCATCTGAATCTGAACTTCCTGAAAAATTAAAAAAATATAAAATTAATATCCCTAGTACTATGATGCATGATGCACTTTTTTTTGCATCTTTACTATATGGAGAAAGTGCTACAATGGCTTCTGAATGTTCAATTTTAGGAACTCCTTCAATATTTCTAGATAATTCAGGAAGAGGATATACAGATGAACAACAAAAAAAATATGGTCTTGTTTTTAATTTCACAGAATCATTGATAGATCAAAAAAAATCAATAGAAAAAGGTATAGAAATTTTACAAAATAATAAATCAAGTGATTTTTGGAAAGAAAAAAGCAAAAAGATAATTGAAGAAAAAATTGATCCTACACAATTTTTTATTGATTTTATTAAAAAATATGAAAATAAATAAAACCATATCAATACCTCAAAGCCTTAAAAGTAAAATCAATAATTATTTAAATAAAAGTCAAAAAAAACAAATCTTATTTACAAAGACTAACAAAGATTTAAATAAAAATAAACTAGATTTAATTTTGAACTTACATAAATCAAATGATATTAGAAGACTAAACAAATTTTACGAAAAAGTAAATGAATGTTTAGATGATAATGGTATTTTTATATCTTGTTCCGAAACATTAGAACAAAGAAGGAAAAGGATGAAGTCAAAAGTACCTTTAGGATTTAAAAATATAGTCAGAGTAATTGATTTTATTTATAAGCGTTTTTTCCCTAAAATTCCCCTACTTAAAAGTATTTATTTTTTAATTTCCAAAGGTAAAAATAGAGTAATATCAAAGGGAGAATTTTTTGGTAGATTATATTCATGTGGTTTTAAAATTATTAAATATTTTGAAATAGAAAATAAATTATTTATTGTTTCCAAAAAAGTTAAAAAACCAGATTTCAATATGAATCCTTCTTATGGTCCAATTTTTAAAATGAAAAGAGTTGGATTTAAAGGGAAATTAATAGAGGTTTATAAATTAAGAACAATGCACCCTTATTCTGAATATTGTCAAGAGCTTATTATTGAAGAAAACAAACTAGCACCATCAGGTAAGATTGCAAATGACTACAGAGTAACTACATGGGGAAAAATTTTCAGAAGAGTTTGGATTGATGAACTACCTATGCTAATTAATTTATTTAAGGGAGATTTAAACATAGTTGGTGTAAGGCCACTTAGTAAAAATTATTTTTCTAAATACCCAATAGCTTTACAAGAATTAAGAATTAAAGTAAAACCGGGATTGATACCTCCTTATTACGCTGATTTACCTAAAAACTTTGATGAAATATTAGAAAGTGAAAAAAAGTATATAAAACAAAAAATAAAAAAACCTTTTTATACAGATTTAAAATATTTTATTAAAGCTTTAATAAATATAATTTTTCACGGTGCTAGAAGTGGATGATGTAGTTTGTATTATTCTCTTTTTATATTATCTTTCTTAACAACATTTATTTTAATTTCTTTTTTATCTAAATATTCTAAACAATTAAAATTTATCGATTATCCTAATAAAAGAAAAAATCATAAATATCCCATATCATCAATTGGTGGGTTATGTATTTTAATAATTTTTTCCACTATTACATATATTATGTTTAAATATCAATATGTCGACTCTTATCCTCTTGAATTTATAATAACTAAAAAAAATTTATTAATATCAACCTTCTTAATTTTTTTATTAGGTATTTCAGATGATATTTTTAAAATAAACAGTTTATTTAAATTTCTAATACAAATACTAGCCTTATGTACTCTTATTTATGATTTAAAAATTGATGGCATCTTTTTTTATAATTATTATTTAGATATATTTATTTATTTAATTTTGTCACTTATTATTTTAAATACATTCAATTTACTTGATGGCCTAGATAACTTAACAGCTTTGACAGGTATATTAATTTTATTTTTTTTTAACGTTTTATTTTTTATTACAAATATTAATTATAGTATAATTTTATTTTCAATAGTTTTAATTAGTTCATTAACTGCTTTTATAATGTATAACATCTTTATATCGAGAATGTTTTTAGGAGATACAGGGAGTCTTTTTATTGGATGGATATTCGTAATACTAACTACAACTTTTGTATTTGAACAAAAAATTGAAAATGCAATTTATTTTCCTATATCTATATTTTCAATACCGTTTTTCGATGTTATACTAGTAGCAATAAAAAGATTTACCAATGAAAAAAAACATACTAAAAAAGTTTTTGCAATTTTCAATCCAGATCATATTCACTTACATCATTTATTTATAAAACATAAATATAGCAAAATAAAAATTATTTTATTTTACACTATAAACATTTCATTTTTTTCAATATTAACTTTATTGATAATAAATAAAATAAATCTAATTTTTTATTTATTAATAATGGAATTATTGTTTGTCTTTTATTTGAGATTAATTCTTCTTAAAAAAAATAATATTTTGAACTAATAATTAGATTATCAAATAGTTTGAATATTTTTTTATTATCATTTAGAAATTAATTATTTTTTTTAAACATCTTTCTGCTGTCTTTCCATCCCAATATTTAGGCTGAATTGGTTTTTTTGTAATTTTTAATGCTTTATTATATTCTTTACTTATTTTTGGTATATCATTACCTACTAAAACACTTACTCCACCATTTTCGACTAAAGTTATTGGTCTTTCAGTATTTGATCTTAAAGTTATGCAAGGAGTACCAATCACCGTACATTCTTCTTGTAATCCACCACTATCTGTTAAAACTAACTTTGAATTAATATTAAGATTTAATAACTCATGATAACCAATGGGATGAAGTAAATGAATTTTAGGATTTTCAACTAAAGCATCCCATAATTGAAAGAGTTTTAACTGTTTTACTGTTCTAGGATGAATGGGCCAAACTATATCTTTTAAAATTGAAATTTCATTTAAAAAAAAATCAACAATACTGTTTAAATTTTTTTTGCTATCAACATTTGATGGGCGATGTAATGTAGTTAAAATAAAATTATTTTTTTTTATATTTTCATTATTAGTAGAAATAGAATTTTTACTTATAATTTCATTAAAATTTAAGTTTAAAGATGTTTTCTTATTTTCTAACAAAGTATCAATCATAATATTTCCAACAAACTTAATTTTATTTTTCTCTACACCTTCTTTTAGAAGATTCTGTACAGATAATTCATCTGGAACAAGTAACAAATCTGATAATCTATCAGTTACCAAACGATTTATTTCTTCAGGCATTAAATTATCTTGTGAACGTAATCCAGCCTCAATATGGCAAACTTTAATATGAAGTTTCTTCGCTGTTACGGAGCAAGCTAATGTAGCATTAACATCCCCAACTACAACAACCCAGTCAGGTTTTTCTACCAACAGAACTTTTTCAAAAGCAATCATAGTTCTTCCAACTTGTTCTGCATGTGAACCTGAGCCAATACCTAAATTAATATCTGCATATGGAATATTTAATGATTCAAAGAATGATTTAGACATGCGATCATCATAATGTTGGCCTGTATGTACTAATAAATGTTCAACCTTAATAGTATTATTACTATTATATTTATTAATTGATTTAATAAACGGGCTAATTTTTATAAAATTTGGTCTAGCACCTACAACTGATATTATCTTCATTTTTGGCCTTAATTTAAAATAGATTCATAAAATTTTTCAACCATATTTCTCATAGTTCCTTTTTGTTTTATGATCGATAAACTTCTACTGCCCATTTGCTTTAACTTTTTTTTATCTGCATTTAAAAAAAACTTTATTTTTTCATATAAAATTTCTTCTTTATAGTTATCATCAAGTAAAAAACCATTAATATTATTTGTAATCAAATCTTTACCAGTACCATCTCCTGAAGTTGATATTACTGGCAGACTATATGCCATTGCTTCATTTATTGCGAGGCCTCCTGTACCAGGTAAAATAAATACGTTAGATTTAATAAAAATATTTTTTAATTCCTGTTTGTATTTTGAACCATGCAAAAAAATATATTCCCTAAGATTATATTTAGTAATCAATTCATTCAAATAATTAAATTCTACACCATCGCCAACTATATCAAAAGTAAAAGTAAACCCTTCATCAACTAATCTTCTGCATATTTTAATTGCTAGATCTAACTTTTTATTCGCAATTAATACTCCTACAAATAAAAATTTAACTTTATTATAGCTTCTTTTAGATATATCTAAATAATTATAAATATTTTCAACTTTAATAGTGTTTTGTGCCACGAATATTCTATTTTTATCGTATCCATTCTTAATTAATTCTTTAAAAAAATCAGTACCATATGATATATAAGAACTTGAATTTTTAACAAAAAAGTTTTTAAAAAAAGATTTTAATTTCAATTGACTAGAACTTAGATCTCTCCTTTTATCTCCAGACCCCGAACCCCAAAGAACATATGGAATTTTTTTTATAAATAGAATTAATAATAAAATATTATAATTAATTTTTCCGGCATGCCATAACATAATAACTTTATCGGGTTTTATTTTTATAACTGTTCTTATAAGTCTTAATTGCCATTGAATAGCAAATTTTAATATATTAATACCGATTGTATTATTTTTAATTAACTTTACATCAATATTTAAATTTTCATTTACATTTTTTCTGCTAATATTTTCTCCAGCAATAACAGTTAAATTCATATTATTTCTTTTTAACTTTGAATTTAAATCAATAATAAAATCATATCTATAATGAGGTAAAACTGGTAGAATTAATACAATATTTTTCATAAAATTATGTCCTTAGAACATTCCAGAAAATTATTAAAAAAAAGAAAACTACATAAGATATATTATTAAAGTAGAAAACAATATTATATTTAAAATTACTATTTTCAATTTTTTCAATTACAAAGAATGATAACATATAATAAAAAATAATATGAGGCATAGCAAAACGTAACTTGAAGGTTTGCTCAATAAAAAATAATGAAAATACATGAAACAAAGTAAAAAATAAAATTGGATATAAAACTTGTTTTTTTTCCTTAATAATAAAATAAGGTGATAATATAAAAAATGTACCTAGAAACATTTTAAAAATCAATGAACTTGCATAAACTGAAACATCATGATAGTTATGTATTAAATTAGGAGTTATTGTTGGAAGAGGACCATATACACCAGATATAAAACTTAATAAATAATTATAATTATTTGCTTTAAATTCGTTTTCAACAAAGCTCCAGTTTTGTCTTATGGAGTACCAGTAGATAATATCATAATTAATTAATAAAACATATAAAGTAAAAGATAAAATTAAAGCAAAAGCAATTAGACCAGATATTGATATTCTCCTTAAATTTAATTCAGACAGAAGAATTGAGATTAAAAACATAACAAACAAAGGTATCCTAAAAAAAATTAATAAAAATGAAAAAAATATAGATAAAAGTAAATTTCTAGTAAATTTATTTTCTTGATATAATAGATAATAATAAAAAGATATTAAAATTATTAAAATCATTAATGGTTCTTTTAATCCACTAATTAAAAACCATAGATTGATAGAAGAAATTGAAAATAACAATGAACAAATTAAAGAATATTTGTTGGATAGAAATCTTATAGAAATTTTATAAATTATAAATGTTGAAGCAATGTTTAACAATAGATTTACAAACTTTAAAAATAAAGGTGAATCTATAAATTTATAAACTACTGATACATAAAATACCATTCCCATATCACTAAATCCATATTTAGTAACTTCTGTAAGATATCTTATTCCAGAAAAAATATTCGTTCTAGAAACATCAAGACCAAATTGATGATACATGGGAGAATCGCTTGGAACAAATTGAAAGAAAAAACCAGAAAAATCATATATCATATATATATATATAAATCCAAAAAAAAATAAATATATAAATGATATAATTAATATACTTCTAAGGTTTGGTTTTCTTATAAAAATAAAGAAAAATAAAATTAATGAGTAAGTAAATCCATATAAAAAATTTATACAAAATAAAATAAAATCATTTTTATAATATTCAAACTGAGAAAAACCTAAAGTTAAATATGAAGCAAAGAAAACAAAAAAACTTAACAAAAAATATTTTTTTAAAATATTCTTATTCATCATAATAAATTTTTATAACTTTTATTGTAAATCATTTAAAATTTTATCGAATCTTTTAAGCAGTTCTTTTTCTTTTGAATGAGGCATTCTTCTAGTTGGTTTTGAAATTTCTGTACTCAAATCTTCTAATACTGCTATTTTAACATCTTCAATACTATCAACTAGCATATTTATCTCAAGATCATATTGTCTAAATGCTAAACTATGAAAAGTATCCCAAGAATATATAGGAACAATTTCTCTCTTTATTAATTTACCTGCATCACAATCTTTAGATATTATATGAGTTGTAACACCAATTTTTTCATTATTGTATATTGCCCATTTTAATGAATCTAACCCTCTAACATAAGGTAAGTATGCGGGATGTGAATTTATTATTTTCCCACAATTTACCACTTCCTCAGGTAAAATACCTGCTCCTCCAATTAAAATATAATCATTCTTAAATTTATTAAGATCTTCAATAACTATTTCATGAAAATCATAACCAAGTCTTAGTGCTAATTCATTTGGCTTAATATTTAAATTTTCAAAATTTCTATGAGGTATTAAAGGTTTATAATTTTTTCTTTTAACCCATGGAACAGCAAGAACTCTTATACTATTATAACCTTTTATTTTTAATCTCATAAGCAAATCTTGAGTTTTTCTATGCGGTGCATTATAAGTCAAAACAGATATCATTTAATCTCCACTATTAGTTAATCTTTTTGATACATTTTCTAAAATTTTTATTACGTCAACAGCACTATCTCCATTTGCCAAAACAATTGGCTTACCATCTAAATGTTTTATAAAGTATTTTAATTCATTTTCTAAAGGCATACTTTTTTCATAATTAATTTTTATTGAACTTCCATCATTTGGCTTAGGAATACCTTCACCCCAATCAATATTTTTATCGTAGAGAGTTAAGGGCTTATCAGGTCTGGAATCTTCGAATGAAATCATACCTTTTGTTCCAACAATTATAAATCTATGCTCTTTAAAAGGATGCAGCCAACTAACAAAAATATGCCCCATAATATTATTTTCATATTCAAAAATACTAAGAGTAGTATCATGAATGCCTTCTTGTAAAAAGTCTTTACCAGTAGAAATTATTTTTATTGGAATTGAGTTAGTAAAAAACTGAAATAACGCAATATCATGAGGTGCAAAACTCCAAAAAACATTTTCATTTGTTCTGATTTTACCTAAGTTTAATCTATTACTATATATGTACTGTATATCGCCTAGCTTTCCTAAGTCCAAAATTTCTTTAATTTTTAAAAATGCAGGATGAAAAAGTAAAACATGACCTACCATTAAATTAACATTATATTCTTTTGCTAATCTATTTAATTCAATAGCATCATTTAAATTTGTTGTAATAGGTTTCTCAACTAATAGATGATTCTTTGATTTAATTATTTTTTCAGCTATTTTAAAATGTGTAGTTGCAGGAGTTGCTACGATATATCCATCAAAACTAGCACTTATAGCTTTATCTAAATCATCAAAAGTATCTACATAAGGATATTTCTTTTTATAATTTTCAAGCAAATTTCTATCTTTATCAACAACTCCACCAAGGGAATTTAATTCATGTAAAGTTTTCACATGGTTTTTTCCCCAATTTCCTCCTCCCACAACACATACTTTTTTTATCATATTTTTTAACCCTATTTATGAACTAATACTAATTAATTTCTTTGCAGCAATTTTCCATGATCTTTTACTTAAAAATAACTGAGCATAAGTAGAATCCCAATTTTTAATTTTTTCAGCAAAAGATTTAAAATTATTTTTATTTTCTGGAATTATATAACCTAATTTATATTTTTTAATCATATATGGTAAAAAACCAATATTATCAGTAATAATTGGTTTTCCTATAAATGCCGATACATAAACTGAAAATGACACTGAAAAATCATTTACAGATCTATATATAAAATCAATTTCTGATTTAATATAATCTTCATTAACATTAAAATTCTCATCTAAATGTAAAATATTTTTATTATTTTTTATTTTATCTTTTTCTAACGAAAATTTTTTTCCTTTTGGGAATTTACCAATTAAAATCAAACTAAATTGTTTATTACTATATTTATTTAAATTGTTAATTAATTTATTTAAATAAAGGAAATGATAAAATTTAGGTAAAGATGAAGTGACACATAAACCTAAAATTAAGTTATCATTTTTAAATTCTTTTTTTAAACTATTTTTATAATTAATAATTTTTTTTAATAAATTTTCATTCTTGAGATTTATCTTTTGTTTAATAGGTTTACCAAAACAAAGCCAATCAATTTTCTTTTTGTCTAAATTATTTTCTTCAATGAAATTAATTAATAAAGGATCAGTTACCAAAATTTTATTAGAAAAAAGTATTATAACTCTTCTTCTTAAAAAATTTAATAATTTATGATAAACTTGAGATTCTTTATTAAGATTATGGGCTATCCAAATAATTTTTATTTTTTTTAATTTACAGATTAAAATAATAAAAATATCTGTTAAAAAATTTATTAATGTTTTAAAAAATGATTTTCTATCATTTAAATATCTAAATACATAAGCATTAATTGTTTTTCCTTTTATAATATGCTGAAATAACAGGACTAATATGTAAGGATATATTTTTTTATTAGTTATAGTTTCACAACCTACTTCCGCTAATGCTTTTGACCAATTTTTATATTTAAAATCATTATTATTGAAAATTATCATAGTTAAGTCTTTTATCTAATTTATTATTAATAATTTCATTCATTTTTTTTCTTGTTTTAATATTTACTTCATCAAACCACTTCTTTTTACCAACAGAACGAACTTTAGAATTTTTCATATTAGTTCCACCAAAATGATATTCATTTAATTTTCCTTCAATTTCTAATTTTTTTAAGTTATTAATATTACAAAAATTAATTGTTTCATTAATTAAATCATGATCAATTGGAAGATTAAAAATTGATAATATTTTTTCAAATTCAGATTTAGTTTCAATAAGAAGATTTTCATATTTAATAATAAAAAAATTTGAGTTTAAACCGTAGTTACTTAGCCATAAATTGTAATATTTTACAATTGATTTTACTCCTCCATAATTACCCAGGACAAAATCATTAATTGAACTAGAAAAATTTTTGAAATTTGCCCTATCTTTATCTCCTCTAAACATAAACTGGTAAAAATTAGAAACAGCTATAGGTCTTGGATCTCTAATTAAAAAGATAACTTTTTTATTTTTAAACTTTTCTTTATCTAATTTGATATCATCAATATGAATTAAATGTGGGTTTCCATAGTGACTAACTGAAATTCTTGGAATATTAGCATGGTACTTATATAATCTTTGAGTAATACTCAAATTAGCAAGAGGTAAATCTAAATTATAAAAATTATTTAAATAATATCCAATTAACATTCTTACCCAAGTTCTACCAGATTTTGGAAATGAAATTAAATATTTATCTATTTTATATAATAAATATTTATCGTAAATCGAACTTGGAACAATTCTTTTTATTTTTATCATTTATTATTTTTAAGCTTTTTATACAACCATAAAAAATCACTTGGTATTAATAAAGTAAAATTAAACTGCAAAATTATCATTAAAAAAATAAATATATAAATTATCGAAAAAAATATAATATGTATGGGATGACTAAAAATTATTAAAAATTGATTTATATAAAATAAAGTAAATAAAACTAATATAGTAATAGGAATTACATTAAAAAACTTTTTGAAAACTAAATTTATACTTATTAATTTCTTAATAAATAAGAAATAAACTTGTAAAGAAAAATGAATAAGTAAAGCAAAACTAACAACCAAAGCAATTCCTGAAATACCATAATCACTTACTATATAAGATCCAATCAGTATAATTGACATATAAATAAATTGAAAAAACAAATTATATTTAATGTAACCAATCCCTTTTAAGCAAGATGCTAATAATTTGTAACCTACTCTAAAAGTCATTCCAATTAGTAAAATTTTATATGGAATTAAAATTGACAACCATTTTTTACCTAAAATTATAATTATAATTTCTTCGGCAAATAAATAACAATAAAATGAAATGGGAATTAAAAATAAAAATAATATTCCAACAGTTCTATTTAAAATCTTAGTTATCTCAATTTTGTTATTTTGAACTTTTGAAAAGGTTGAAAACATAACCTTATTAATAACTTTTCCAATTATTCTATCAACAGCATTCATTAAAGTGTATGCTCTAGAATATAAACCTAATGCCTCTATGCCTATGTATTTACTAATAATTAAATAATCTCCATTTCTAGCAAAATAGTTAAAAAAATCTGAAACTATAAATCCAGACCCAGAAAACAACAACTCATTTAACTCTTTGCGATAAAATTTTAGACTTATTTTAAATGGATTAATATAATATAAAAATATTGCGTACAATATTGATTGTATTATTATAGCCCAAACTAAAGAAAAAACACCATAATTTAAATATGCTAAAAAGATTCCGACAAAACCATATCCTATGGTATATGAAAAAATATCTAATCCAGCTAAACTTTTAAATTTAAATTTTTTTTGTAAAAGACTATAACAAATCTGGGAAAACATGTTAAATGGTATAGAAATACAAATTAAATTAAGGACATTTACTAAATCTAATTGATTAAAAAAAGAACCTAAAATAGGATTTAAAAGAAATAAAAAGATAAAATAAATTAAAAAACCAAGAACTATAACAAATAAAAAAGAAATTGATATGTGTCTATCATTAATTTTTTGTTTTTGAATCAAAGCAGAACCAACACCAACATTAGCAATCATTTCTGTAAATTTAACAACTATCATTGCTGTAGCAATCAAACCAAATTCTTTTGGATTTAAAAGTCTAGCAAGAATTGCAATTATTAAAACTTGTAATACGGCTTTTGTAGTAGACCCTCCTAAAAGCCATAAAAATCCATTAAATGATTTAGTATAAATAGATTTATTTTTGTTTATTTTTCTGACCCATAATAATATTGATAATAATTATAATAATATCCACCTCCATAACTATTAGAGGAATCAATATCATTTATTACTACTCCAGAAAGAGGTGCATTTGATTGATTAAGTAATTCAATAGCTCTATCTAGCCCTCCTTTTTGGGTATGGGAAGATCTTACAACCAAAATAAACTGGTCAGTGTAAGATAATGATATAAATGCGTCTGTGACTGCTAGTAAAGGCGGTGCATCAAAGAAAATTACGTCAAATTTTTTCTTTAAATGATTAACAAGATTTTTCATTCTTTCGGATGCTAAAACTTCTGAAGGATTTGGAGGTACAACACCGCAAGTTATTAATGATAAATTCTCTATTTCAGTTTTATGAATTAAATCATCTATTTTATCATCAACCCCACTAATAAATCGTGTTATACCTGGTTCACGTTTCACATCAAAAATAGTATGCGCGACAGGTTTTCTTAAATCTGTATCAATTATAACACATTTTTTACCAAGATTTGCATAAGTTATAGCTAAATTTACAATAGTAGTAGTTTTACCTTCACCTGGTCCTGGCGAACTTACAAGTATAACATTACCTGCTTTTTTAGAATTTGCATATAACAACCCAGTTCTTAAAGTTCTGTAAGATTCTGAAACAGGAGATTTTGGATCTTCATATGTAATTAATCTTCTTTGGATTTTTTTTGCATTATCTATACTATTTTTTAACTTATTTTTTCTCTTCTTATCATGTAAACCTATTGATGGAATTAGAGCTAATATAGTTAAACCTCTTTTTTCAATATCTTCAATAGATTTAATTGTACCATCTAAAATTTCAATGATAAATGCTGCAACAACACCTAAAATACCACCAAAAATTAAACCAATTAATAAGCTTAATTTTCTTTTTGGAGTTACCCTTTCATAATCTGGATTTGCTTTATCAATTACTCTTACTTTACTTATTTTTGATGCTTCATTAATTTTAGCTTCTTCTATTTTTGACCTCATTAATGAATAGGTTTCTGTATCAATATTTAAATTTCTTTTTAACCTTGAAAATTCTAATAATTTTTCAGGTAAAACAACTAATTGAGATTCATATTGATTTACAAGCTTTTCATATTCTGAAGACTTTGCTTCTATGGTTGCATAAATTGCTGATATACTTATTACTGAATCCATAAGTGACTGCCTGTAGTTTATTGGGTCTGCAACAGCAATGCCTTGAGAAACCAACTTCCTAGTCTCAAGCTTCAATCTTTCTTTTAAGCTTTCAAGCTTTCTTTCAATATTTTTTACTATTTGATGATCTTCACCTTGCTGAGAAATAGCAGAAATCAGCTCAGTTTCTTTTAATGCTAATTCATTTTTTAATGCAAATAGTCTATTGTTAATAGTATTAGTTACATTATTAACCATTTTTTTTTCTTCAGATGTTAACTGATCTTCAATGTAACTAATTCTTTCCTTAAGAATATTTCCTTCTGCTTTATATTTATAATATTCAGATTCAATATTTAATAATGAAGTTAATAGTAGACTAGAATTATCATCAATCGAAAATATTTTTTCTTCCTCTTGAAATTTTTTAAGTTCTTGTGCAGAAATATTCAATTCATTTTCTTTGATTGTAATTTGTGAGTCTAAAAATGATTTAAGACTTGTCATTTCTCCAGTAGACCACTCTAAGTCAGTTCCTTGATAAACATTGACTATTGTATTTGCTAATAAAGCAGATTCATCTGGATCTATACTATTAACAGTAACTTTAATTATATCAGTTTTATTTTTATTTACAATAGTTGTTTTGTCTTTTAATTTTTTCACAGCAGATAAAAATTCTGTCTCATTGAGAGTATTATCAATATATCTATAATCAGGTTTTTTATATAAGAAGCTTGGAATAAAATTAAATGGGTGATTATATTCTCGAGTACCAAAAAGGAATAAGTTATTTTTAACATCTGATTCAAGTAAGGTTCTAATAGACTTTTCATAAATCGTTCTTGATTTTAAAATTTCTTTTTCATTTTCAATATAATTTTTATTTGTTTTTACACCAGCATCAAAAATATCCATTGCTGATGCTGAAGGATCTTCAATCAAAATTAAAGATGTAGATTCAAAGCGAGGTTTTTGAATAATAACATAAATCAAAGTACAAAAAAAACAGAAAAAAGTAATAAATAATATTATTTTTATATGTTTTTTTAAAGAAAATACTATTTCTTCAAGACTTATTTCTTTTTGATTAAAATCAGAATTAATATTATTATTCATCAAATAAAAATTAATTATTTGTTTTAGTTAGATAAATATTTAAAAGTGATAAGGTCCAGCTTATAATACTTGAACGTGTCATCAAATACGAACCTAATGATTGTTCTAAATAAATAGTATCATTTGGTTTAAAATCTAAATTAGATTGTTCACCAGAATCCAAATATGATTCTAAGTTTATATTTATTTTTTTAGAATTTTTTCTGTATAGGATAATCTTATTTAACTTAGCTCCCTCAAGTGGTCCTCCAGCTTGAGAAATTATTGATAATAAATCAGATTTTTCATAAATAGGATAAGAACCAGGATTTTTAACATGACCTAAAATATTTACATAAAAATAAACACTGCCTAGTTCATCAGTATAATATTCACTACCAGGAATAGTTATTGAATTTAATTTTGAATAACTTTCTTGAGAAAACGATAAACCAAAAAACAAAAAGACAATTGAGAAAAAAAACCTATTTTTAATTGTTATACCCTCTAATATCATCATTTTAATTTAGATAAAATACTTCTTATAAAAGAAGCTCTTTTTAATTTTTGAAATTTTATATTTTTAATTTTATTATCATTCAAAAGACTATATGCATTTTTTTTTAACTTATTAACGGTTTCTAATCCATATAATTTTTCAATTTTTTCATATGCATCTTTAAGACAAAAATTTCTATGCTTATTATTATGGGCATCTGAACCTATTAAATGCACACAACTCATATCTAAAATTTCTAGTGCTAAATTCTTTGTATAATTACCAAATTTTCCTAAAATACTTCCTGCATCTAATTGAATTATATAACCTGCATTTTTCCATTTTTTAAGAACATTTTTATCTAATTGTACGAATCTATACCTTTCAGGATGAGCAATAATTGGAGTTATACCATTTAATTTTAATTGATAAAATTCATCTTCATATCCTGTAGGGAATAAATCTGATCTAAACTCAATTAACATAAATTTACCATTACCTATTTTTGTTAATGGATTTTTTGATATTTCTAAAAGATTTGGAAGAAAAAAAACTTCTGATGATAGATGAATTTTTACTTTTATTTTTTCTTTATCAATTTTAAATTGAAAATCTCTTACTCTATCAACTAGATATTTATAATCAGTATTTTTACCTTCCATTTTGGGATGTTGGAAATGTACTGTTTGAACTATATCTGTAACACCTTGGTTATATGCAAATCTTACCATATCGATTGATTCCTCCAAAGTTTTTGGTCCATCATCAACATCAAAAAGAACATGATTATGAAAATCAATCATTTTTGTAAAATTCCATATACCAATCAATAAAATGATCCATACCTACTTTTATATCTACTTTAGGAGAATAACCAACTAAATTATTAATTTTTTTACAATTTGATTCTGTTTTATCAACATCTCCAGGTTGTTTAGGTAAATAATTAATATTAGCTTTTTTATTTAATTTATCTTCAATTACTTGAATAAAATTATTAAGTAGAATGCTTTTGTCTCAACCAATATTTAAAATTTCATAATAACCATTTTGATTCTCAATATATTTTTCAACAAGAAGCTCTATTGCATCAATTATATCATCAATATATGTAAATGATCTTGAATGGTTACCATTGTTATAAACATTAATTTTTTCATTTTTTATTATACTTTTTGTAAAACTAAAATATGCCATATCTGGTCTTCCCCAAGGACCATATACAGTGAAAAATCTTAGCCCAATGCTTGAAATATCAAATAAATTATTATAAGTGAATGCTAAATGTTCATTAAATATTTTTGATGCTCCATACAAAGATACAGGCTTAGAACAATTTAAATTTTCTGTTAATGGAAAATTTGGAGAATCACCATAAACTGAACTAGATGAGGCATAAATTATATTAATGTTTTTTTTTCTACAAAATTCCAATACATTAGTAAAACCAATAATATTAGAATCAAGATAAGCTTTAGGATTTTCTAGTGAATATCTAACACCTGCTTGAGCAGCTAAATGGATTATAAAATCAATTTTATTATTTTCAAAAAATTCATTTAATGCTTTAAAATTGCTCAAATCAATTTGACTAAAATGGAAATTCTCATTATTTGTAAGCTTATCTAGTCTTGCATTTTTTAAAGTAATATCATAATAATTATTAATACAATCTATGCCAAAAACATTATAATTTGATTTACAAATTCTATTTACCAAATGGAAACCAATAAATCCAACACAACCAGTTACTAATACATTATTTTTCATAAAAATCAATAATTAATGAAATCACTGTATCTAATTCTGATTTTGTTAAATAAGGGTGCATAGGAATACTAAAAATTCTTTCAGATATACTTTGAGAAATATTGCATGGATTATTATTTAAATTTTTATATAAGTTCATTTTAGAAAAAATATTTTTATAATAAACTGCAGTTGGTATATTATTTTCATTCAAGAAAGATATAATTTTTTCTCTTTCTTCTAAATTTTTTGTTAACAATGAATATTGCGCCCAAACAGAGTTATTTCCTTCTCTAACAAATGGAACAGATAAATATTTGCTTAATTTTTTTGAATAATAATTGGCAATTTTATTTCTATTACTTATTTCATTATCAAAAATTTTCATTTTATTTAATAGGACCACTGCTTGAATTGTATCTAGTCTACTATTTAATCCAATTCTCACATTATCATACTTATCTATTCCTTGACCATGTACCCTTATAGATCTGAAAATTTCATTCAAGGTATCATTATTTGTAAAAATTGCACCACCATCTCCATAGCAACCTAAAGGTTTAGCGGGGAAAAAAGACGTGGAAGCTACATCTCCAAAAGAACAAGATTTTTTATTATTAAATGTTGCACCAAAAGATTGTGCTGCATCTTCTATCAAAAATAAATTATACTTTTTTGCAATTTTTTCAATATCTGAATAATTAGCTAGCTGTCCAAATAAATCTACAGCAATGATTGCTTTAGGTTTTAATTTTCCTTTCTCTAAAGTTTTATTAATTTGAATTTCTAGTAACTCAGCATTTATATTGAATGTTTTTTCATTTATATCAATAAATACTGGAGTTGCACCTACTAGTGATATAACTTCTGTTGTTGCAAAATATGAAAAGTTAGTTGTAAAAACAGCATCTCCAACACCTATATTTTTTGACATAAGAGGTATAAGTAAAGCATCCGTTCCATTAGCACACGTCACACAATGTTTAACTCCGACATAGTCAGCTAATTTTTTTTCTAAATCAAAAACTTTTTTACCAAGGATAAAATCTGTTTTATTCAAAGTTTTTAAAATATCACTATTTATATTATCTTTTATTTTTTGGTACTGTTTGTTTAAATCTATGAACTTAATAATTATAACCTCAAATAATTTTTATTATCATATATTCCTTTAAAATCATAAACTAATGAATCTTTATTTCTAATGAATGAATTTATATTTATATTTAAAAATTCAGAATGCGCTATACAAATTACTAAACAATCATATGAATTGGACTTTAAACAATTAAAATCTACCAAATTTATATTATGCTTACTCATAACTTCATCCTTAGAAGCATAGGGGTCATATACATCTATATTAAATTTTTTAATCATTAATTTATGTAATAAAAAAACTTTACTATTTCTAATATCAGGACAATTTTCTTTAAATGTAACTCCCATTAAAAGAGCATTTAATTTTTTCTTATTAGTTATTTTTTCAAAGTGATTATTAATATTTTCATAAATATATTTAACATAATTATCATTAAGCTTTCTTCCAGATAAAATTATTTTAGAATCATAACCTAATTGTTTAGCTTTGTATGTTAAATAGTAAGGATCGACTCCAATACAATGACCTCCAACTAAACCAGGTTTGAAAGGTAAAAAGTTCCATTTCGTTCCAGCAGCATCTAAAACTTCTTGCGTATCCAAATTCATCTTATTAAATAAAATAGATAATTCATTTACAAAAGCAATATTAATATCTCTTTGACAATTTTCAATAATCTTTGCAGCTTCTGCAACTTTAATACTACTAGCAAGATAAGTTCCTGCTGTAATAATACTTGAATATAAATCATCTACAATTTTAGCAACCTTTGAGTTAGAACCACTTGTTACCTTAACAATTTTTGTTACCGTTCTTTTTTTATCACCTGGGTTTATTCGTTCAGGGCTATAACCACAAAAAAAATCTTTATTATATTTCATGCCAGATTCTTTTTCCAATAAAGGTACACAATCCTCTTCAGTGCATCCAGGATATACTGTTGATTCATAGATAACTATGTCATCTTTTTTAATTAATTTTCCAATACTTTTCGTAGCAGATAATAAAATACTTAAATCTGGTTCATTATTTTTATTTATGGGTGTTGGTACAGAAATAATATGAATGTTACATTTAGATAATTCTTCTAAATTTGAAGTTAATGAAAGTTTTATTGAGGATTGAAGATTACGCTTAGTTATTTCACCTGTAGAATCTAGACCATTATGTAATTCATCAATCCTTCTTTGATTTACATCATATCCAATTGTATTATACTTCTTACCAAATTCTACAGCAAGAGGCAGACCTACATAACCAAGACCAACAATACTTATTTTATGATTATTCTTCATAAGTTATTACTCTAATTTAATAAACTTAAATTATATCGACCTCTAATTTTAAATTTATATTAAATTTATTAAAAACTTCATTTTGAACTTTATTAATTAAATCTAAGATAGCTTCTCCACTTCCATTCCTATTAATAACCCAATTCTTATGTTTATCTGAAAAATAATAATCATCAGATAAATCTAAATTATTATAAATACAGTTAACATACTCCCATGCTTTTTTCTCATTATTTACAAATGTAGAACCAAAAGAGTAACCACTAGGCTCTCTATTTTTCTTTTCTTTTACTCTTTCTTTCATTTCAAGAATCAACTGATCAATACTATCTGTTTGATTATTTAATTTAAATTTTGATGATAGTAAAATATATCTATTCGGATTTTTTTTTATGATTGAATTTCTATAGCTAAAATGCATATTATCTAAATTAAGTTCAATCTCTTGATTTTTTTTAATATCATAAACTTTACAACTCAAGCATACATCTTTTATTTCTTCATTAGTTCCTGTGCCTGCATTCTGCCTAATAGCTCCTCCAATCGTTGCAGGGATTAAACTAAAAAAAATATAGTCTTTGTAACCCTTATAAATTAATTCTCGACCCGCTTGAATGAGTGAATAAGATGATCCTATCTCTACATAATCATCATAATATGTTATAAAATTAAACCCATCACCAAATTTTAAAAATAAAATATCATTATAGTAATCTTTAGAAAATAAAATATTTGATCCATTACCTAGTATTTTAAATTTTAAATTATTTTTATTTTTAAAATCAATTGCACTTTTAACATCTTTGTTACTATTTATTTCTGCATAATACTTACAAAATGACTTTGTTCTAATTGTAGAGAATTTTGTTAAATCTTTTTCAATAACATTAAACATATTATTTAATAAACCAAATTGTTGAAATATTATATTTTCTATAAATATAACCAAATGAAATTATATTCCATAATATCAAACTAATAGATGATGCAATGGCAGCACCATTAATGCTATATTTTGGAATCAAGATAATATTAAGGATAATATTTGTAAATGTAGCAAAAATCATTATATTTTTAAAAATATTTTGCTTTTCTGTCATCATTAATATGTAACCAACTGAACCACATAAAATATTTACAAATTGACCAACAATCAATATATTAAGTGTTTTACTTGCAATAATAAATTCTAGTCCAAAATAACCTAATATTAATTCTGAAAAATAAACAATTAATATTAATATTGGTATTGTTATAAAGAAAATAATCTTAGATGATTTTTTAATAAGAAATCTTAATTCAGTCATATTATCAGACGAATATAATTTTGAAAATTCTGAAGCAACAATACC
>MDTA01155419.1_pt1 | contig 23241 bp, 21 predicted proteins | sample 811151 | NCBI WGS metagenome assembly MDTA01 (sample SAMN05326648, study PRJNA326480) | marine metagenome | isolation source: seawater | place: Indian Ocean: South | collected 2010
AAATGCTTTTTAGCCTTACACACGCCATGCATTAGCCTTCTCCACGCCACACAAAAGTATTGGTTGATATGGTTTCTTAGAATTATGAAGTTTATGATAATGAGCCATAAGAAATAAGATGTTCAGACATCTGAGTTATAAGCCAAAAACTTTCGTGCCTCACTCAATGTTGCACTATATCAAAGTAAAGTATAACAACCTATCGTATCAATTCCTGATGTTTTTAATAAACCTTCCAAAGATTTCAATTTGAAGCAAAAGCTAGCCCGCCAAAATCGGCCGGTCGTTCAATTTGACAAACTCCGTTTGGGTCACTTGCTAAAACATAATTTCTAGTCGTGTACAACTTACTCAGAGGTATCCCCCAATTTTAGAATGGTCTATTATTTTGGACCGCAATCTCATCATGAATTGAATTTTTATAAGATAAATCGTCTAACGTTATAGTTTTCACTTTGTCCCGCTCCGTCAGAATCTAACAAAAAGGCCACTTTTTATTTGTATATCATTGTTTTTATTATATATTGTGGTACGGGTGAAGGGACTTGAACCCCCACGCCTTTCGGCGCCAGAACCTAAATCTGGTGCGTCTACCAATTCCGCCACACCCGCATGGATCGTCACAACGCCTATCACTAAATACAGAATATTTCTAGACTTAATTTCACAAAAATATAATTAGTTAAAGAGCCTCTTACTCAATCTCATAGCTGAAAAATTCGCTTCAATTTTGAAATGCCTAAATAATGAGCATTTTTCTCTTCTAAAAACATTTGTTTTAACAATATCCCAAACATCTATTGCTACAAAAATTAATCTCTGCCAAGAAGTTTATAATCAGGGCGCTCTCGGCCACTGCCTACATTAATCAGTTTCGTATTTACCATGTGAAGCAAAATTTAACCGACTGGCTCAAGATAAATCTAGGGAGGATATTACATGAAAAAAATTGAAGCAATAATTAAACCATTCAAGCTAGATGAAGTTAAAGAAGCGCTTCAAGAAATTGGTGTGCAAGGACTAAGCGTTATCGAGGCAAAAGGTTTTGGGAGACAAAAAGGCCATACAGAGCTCTACAGAGGAGCTGAATATGTGGTCGACTTTCTACCAAAAGTAAAAATAGAAGTGGTGATTCAAGATGAGATTTTAGAAGACGTGATAGCCGCAATATCCGATGCTGCAAAGACTGGAAAAATTGGTGACGGTAAAATTTTTGTTTCAGAAATACAGCAAGCCATCCGGATACGCACTGCCGAGAGGGATACAGACGCACTGTAGTCATAATCGTTAAACCAAATCGAAATAACAGAAAGAGGTACTAAAAGATGACAGAGATTAAAGACGTTTTAGAGTCAATAAAGGAAAACGAAATTGAATACGTAGACATACGATTCACTGATCCAAGAGGAAAGCTCCAGCATGTGACAGTAATGAAAGATCAAGTAGATGAAGATTTCTTGAATGAAGGCTTCATGTTTGATGGATCATCGATCGCTGGATGGAAGTCAATCGATCAATCTGACATGAAATTAATTCCTGATTGCAGTTCATTTTACATGGATCCGTTTTATGCAGAAAAGACTCTATGTTTGCACTGTAACGTGGTTGAACCCGATACCTTAGAGCCTTACGCCCGAGACCCCCGTAGTACCGCAATCAAAGCGGAAAAATACCTGGTCTCAACAGGCATTGGAGATACCGCTTTTTTTGGGCCTGAGGCGGAATTCTTTCTGTTCGATGATGTGCGCTTCGCCAATACAATGAACAAGGTAAGCTTTGAGGTTGATGCTACTGATGCTGCATGGAATACGGATACAGCATATGAAATGGGCAATATGGGACACAGACCTGGGGTCAAAGGTGGTTATTTTCCGGTCAATCCGACCGACGCAGGGCAAGATATTAGATCAGAGATGCTACTCACAATGAAAAATATTTGAATGAAAGTCGATAAGCATCATCATGAAGTAGCGTCATGTCAGCACGAGCTCGGACTTATTTTTAATTCACTTACCAAACAAGCAGATGAACTACAGAAATATAAATATATAATTCATAACGTTGCCCATGCTTATGGCAAAAGTGCTACATTCATGCCGAAACCTGTAGCCGGCGATAATGGAACGGGGATGCATGTAAACATGTCGGTATGGAAAGGCAATAAACCTCTATTCGCAGGCGATAAGTATGCTGATCTCTCTGATGAGGCCTTGTTTTTTATTGGCGGTATTTTAAAACACGCTCAGGCCCTAAACGCAATCACAAATCCATCTACGAACTCGTACAAACGCCTTATACCTGGTTTTGAGGCGCCAGTTTTAAGAGCCTACTCAGCTAGAAACAGATCAGGATGTGTCAGAATTCCGTGGGCGGAGTCACCAAAAGCTAAAAGGGTTGAGGCAAGGTTTCCCGACCCTTCTGCAAACCCCTACCTTGCTTTCTCAGCCCTACTGATGGCAGGCATCGACGGAATTAAAAATAAAACTCATCCAGGGGATCCATCTGATAAGGACCTCTATGATCTTCCGCCTGAGCAACTTGAAGGGATACCAACAGTTTGCGGAAGTTTGCGAGAAGCACTTTTAGCGCTGGAAAACGATTGTGACTTCCTAAAAGCGGGAGATGTATTTAGTTCAGACCAACTTGAAGGTTATATGGAATTGAAATGGGAAGAAGTTCATAACTACGAACATACGCCACACCCTGTAGAATATGGAATGTACTATTCTTGTTAAATAAACCCTTTTTATTATACATCTTAAGTAGCCTAAATCACTTCCACTACTTAAGATGTATATAGTGCTAAGGTTTTCTTTTGAACCTCAGACAATTTTTCATAAGGGACAACAAAAGTATGAATTGTAAAAGCGACCACATTAGTTTTCGGTAGCTTAAAAATGGATTGCCGTTCTACTCGCATAAATTGTGACAAGAATTTGCGTGTGTTCCCTTTTTCTTCATTTTCAAGCCTTGGTTGAAATAACTCATAGTCGTCGTATAGTAAAAAATTCGATCTCCAGATTGGTATCCCGGGTTTTAACCCTTTGAACATTCTTTCTATTCTTCTTGCTAATGCGTCATCATACTCAGTTACCGGATTATGTATTCTTGTCAGTGACTTACCCTTTTTCTCCGCTAACGTCCATGACGCTGGAAAACATAATACGCCCGCCTTCAGGATATAACCAGAACCATTGTCTTCAAGAAGAAGAATATCTTCCTGAACCAATCTTGATGCAGAAATCAAAGGATCAGATTTTCGTATGTTAACGCTTATACCGTCGGGACGGGTCACAATGCCGCCTTCAAAGCAATATCCTTTGTTATTCTTTATTTGACATAAAGTAAAATCAAGCAATTCTTGGACCGGTTCTATAGTTTCAAACCAGTTAAAAAATACTTTATCCAAATTTGTTGACAAAAGAAAATCTCTATATTCCATTTGGAGATCGAACACATCGTCCCAGATAAAGCAATTTTCTATTTTCATCCTTTGAGTTCCTGGTAATTTTCGTGTGGTTTTATTCATCCAGGGCGAAATTGGTAAAGAGCTTTGACAAATGTAAGGCATTTTAAATTGTTTTCTATGTAAGACCGTGAAAGGCAGGAACTTCGTATACAATTTGTTAGTTGCTAACGTAAAAAATGTCTATCATTTTATAACTTTTCTACTATATGTAGTCATAAGAGAAGTTTTGTTTATATCTGTAGTGTTGTTTAAAAAACAGAGGGATTTGATCATAAGCGCTGACCTATTTACATACTCGAAACAATCGAGCACATATAATGCAGCTTCTATCGAGGTTTTAGAAGGCCTAGAACCAGTTAGGAAACGTCCTGGAATGTATATTGGCGGCACCGATGAGCGAGCAATGTACCACTTGGTTTCCGAAGTTCTGGATAACTCCATGGATGAGGCAGTAGCCGGTTATGCATCAAGAATAGAGTTAACGTTTAACGAAGATCTCTCGGTAAGCATTTCTGATAATGGAAGAGGCATCCCAGTTGATCCCCACCCTAAATTCCCTGAAAAGTCTGCACTTGAAGTAATTTTGTGTACATTACATGCGGGGGGTAAGTTCTCAGGAAAAAACTACGAAACCTCTGGAGGTTTGCATGGGGTCGGAATTTCCGTAGTTAATGCGTTATCAGAGAAATTAGAGGTTAAAGTAATTAGGGACCACAAAGTTTTTAACCAAAATTTTTCACGTGGTATACCAACGACAGCTCTTACCCAATCAGGGTCAACAAAACGAAAAAATGGCACAACAATCAGATTTAAACCTGACGATCTGATTTTTGGTCAAGCTGCTGCTTTTAAGGCAGAAAAGCTCTTCAATATGGTTCGATCTAAAGCTTACCTCTTTTCTGGAGTTGAACTAGTCTGGAAATGCTTAATAAAAGTTCTCGATATACCTCAAACCGCTACTTTTCATTTTCCAGGAGGACTAGCTGACTATCTTAGTGAAACTCTGAATGGCATCGAACTTTACTCCACCTCACCATTTTATGGTAAAATTAAGTTCTCAGAGAAATTTTCCGATGATACTATCGGCTCTGTCGAATGGGCAATCAACTGGACTCCTGAGAGAGATGGCTTCGTATCATCTTACTGTAATACTATACCTACCGCAGAAGGAGGAACACATGAAACCGGGTTTTGGAATGCAATCTTAAAAGGCTTAAAATCATTTGGCGAATATGTTGGAAATAAAAAAATTGCTCAAGTAATTAAAGAGGATATTATTTCAGGCGGTTGCGCATTAATTTCAGTTTTCATAAGAGATCCAGAATTTGTTGGTCAAACAAAAGATAGGCTAGCAACAACAGAAGTCACTCGTTTGGTTGAATTGACAATCAAAGATCATTTTGAAAATTGGCTAGCTAGTGATACCAAAACTGCAAACCTTTTGTTAGATTTGGTAATTTCTAAATCAGACGACCGCTTAAAAAGGCGAGCCGAGAAAGAAACGCAACGCAAATCTGCTGTAAAAAAGCTTAGGTTACCCGGTAAATTAACAGATTGTACAAGTTCTAGCAGGGAGAGAACAGAACTATTCCTTGTGGAGGGCGATAGTGCAGGAGGTAGCGCAAAACAAGCACGAAATAGAGAAACTCAAGCGATTTTACCCTTACGAGGAAAAATATTAAATGTTTTAGGCGCCTCAAGTAGTAAAATGTCACAGAATCAAGAGATTATGGACCTTTGTCAAGCCTTGGGAGTGGGATTAAATGCAAAGTTTAATATCGATGACCTAAGATATGAAAAAATAATTATTATGACAGATGCAGACGTCGACGGTGCTCATATCGCAGCCCTTTTAATGACGTTTTTTTATACTCAAATGAAACCATTAATAGAGTACGGTCGTCTATTTTTGGCAGTACCCCCGCTCTTTAAAATTAGTCAGGGAGGAAAGTCATTTTATGCGATTAATGAAGAAGAAAAAGATGCACTATTAAAAACGTACAAACCAAATGTAACAGTTGATGTCAGTCGATTTAAGGGGTTAGGAGAGATGAACCCACAGCAATTGAAAGAAACAACCATGGATCCAAAGATAAGAAAGTTAATAAAAGTTACAGTTGATATTGATAAAACAGGAGAAACGTCGGACTTGATAGAGCGACTAATGGGGAAAAGTCCGGAAATGAGGTTTCAATACATCACTCAGAATGCAAAATTTGTTGAAGAATTGGATATTTAATGAAATTAAATTTCTATTTTTTTTTCCTCATAGTAGATCCATTCATCCTCGGCCTTTAATAAAGCGGTTCTTCTTACTGATAACTCTTTGGAAACTAACAGAAACTTTTTCTTATCTGTCGAATAAAGATCTTCATTAGATAAAAAATCCTCAATCCTTTTTATCTCGAAATTGAGCAAATTAATTTTCTCCTGAATTAACGAAATTTTTTGATCTATTTTATTATTATTTTGTGATCTTGAAGCACTAGTCTTTTTGATCTTTGGCTTTTTAATATTCTGATTTAATTGATCTTTTTTTGATAATGACAAACCATTCCTAAAATCTGATATACCGCCCGCATGCACAGTTACAGGATGATTTTCTGCTAAAACAAACGTGTGCGTAGCAATAGAGTCAATAAAATCTCTGTCATGACTTACGAATAGTATTGTGCCAGGGTACAAGCTTAACTGTTCTTTAAATAGATCCAGCGTCTCTAAATCCAAGTCATTTGTGGGTTCATCTAAAACCAACAAATTACTCTTTTTAGCCATCATAATTGCCAGAAATAAACGCGATTTTTCTCCACCTGACAACTCTGAGACGGGTCCAAAAATTTGGGCTCTTGTGAAAAGAAATTCCTTCAAATAGGTTATTATATGACAGGGCTTACCTTGTACCATCATGTAACCAGTCTTAAAATCATATTTTTGAGTTTGATTATTTGAAACAAAATTCAAAATACTCGCATCAGTTGCGACTTGGTCTTTATTTTGTTCAAAAAAGGCAACTTTGAGTGTCTCTGCTAACTTAACTACTCCCGAGTCTGGCCGAACTTTTTCTAGAAAAAGGTTAATCAATGTGGTTTTTCCAACTCCATTAGCTCCAACTATCGCAATACGGTCTCCCTTTTGCAAGGTAAAAGAAAAATCTCTAACTACTCTTTTATTGTCAAAAGATTTATTAAGATTTTTTACTTCAATTAGAACTTTTGAAGCTTTTGTTTTAACTGCAAAATTGAAGTTGAGCGCTTTTGGATTTGAGGCCAAATTCTGCCTTTGTTTTCGTAAAGCATCCAGTTCTCTGAGGCGGCGCTGGTTCCGTTTCCGTCTCGCCGAAATTCCTTCGACCGCCCATACTTTTTCTCTTTTTATTTTCTTATCCAATTTTTTCTTTTCAGCAAGCTCCAAGGCAAACACCTTATCTCGCCAATCTTCGAAATAAGAAAAACCTTTTGGTAAAACTCGAGCATCTCCTCGATCAAGCCAGAGCATTTGCTCAGTAAGGTTTTCTAAAAAACGTTTGTCATGAGAAATCAAAATCAAGGCCTTACGAAGAGTGGCCAAGTGCTTCTCTAAAAATTCAATAGCCGGAATATCCAGATGATTTGTTGGTTCGTCCAGTAGTAATATGTCTGACTCAGCTAGCAAAGTTTTCAAAAGAGAAGCGCGCCTTTTTTCTCCCCCAGAGCTTTGAGATGGTTGTAAGTTCAGATCTACTCTGAGACCAGAGAGTTGTTTTTCTTTTTTGTGAAAGTCTTTTTCAGAAATACCCTCAAAAATATAGTCACCTAAGCTATTATAACCAGTCAAATCATCCTGTTGATTTAAATAAGCAGTCTTTGTCCCTGGCTTTAAAAACAAGTCTCCACTGTCGGGAACTAAATCTCCAGCAATAATCCTCAAAAGTGATGATTTTCCAGATCCGTTTCTACCAATTAAACCGATTTTATCATCAGCTTGAATATTTAACTTTATATTGTTGAACAATATCTTGGATTTAAATCCTAAACTGATATTGGATAAAGTTAATAAAGGATATGGCACGTTTCTGACTACTCGTTAATAACTTTTTATTCTTTATACTTTTGCTAAAAATAAATTCCAATAAAAATTTTTCTAGCGATTCTCTATTGATGAGATGGCTCAGAATCTTCTTATGAACCAATAAATTAATAGGACAAATATTGTCCCACTTTATTTTCTTACAATTTTCAATAAATTTAATCGTTTCGAAGAAAATAGTATTGGTGAAGGAAGTGTTGCTTCCATTCAAAGTATTCTTTAAAAGTGCTTAATACAGTAAGTTGTTAGGAGAATAAAATTGGCTGCGCTGCAATCAAAAACGTCCAAAATATTTGCTTGGATAATAGTCTTTATCTTAATAATCGGACTGGCAGGTTTTGGAATACAGGACGTTATAAGATCTTCGGGCCAGAATGAAGTAATAAAGTTCGCTGATCAAAAAGTGTCATCCGACGATTATGTTAGAATGATTCAACAAGAGATTAATACTCTTTCAAACAGGGTTGGCACTTCACTTACATTTGACCAAGCCAATAGCATAGGCGCTAGCCAAATCGCATTACAAAAGCTTGTATCGACCACGATACTTAACCAACTAGCAGCCGATCTCAACATATCCAGAGGAGATGATGCTTTAAGAGCGTCAATCAGTTCAAATCCAGCGTTCTTCGGTCTTAATGGAAAATTTGATCAAAAGACTTATAAATTGGTTTTAGAAAACATTAATTTGCAACCAAAGGAGTATGAAGAAATATTAAGAAAGGAAATATCAAGATCCTTAATCATTGATATGATAACAACCGAAGAGAAAGTACCCAGCAGTTCTGTAACTCTTATTTATGATTATATTAATGAAGAGCGGGTATTCGATATTGTGACTATCACGAGAGATGATTTGACCAAAGAACTTACAGTTTCTGACTCTGAAGTAAAGAAATTCTATGAAACTGCTCCAAACCTATTTACCCAGCCATTAACTAAAGAAATAAGTTATGCCTATTTATCTCTCGAAGATGCGATCAAAAAACAAAAAATTTCTGATTCTGCGATTAGGGATGAATATTTATCACGAGAACCTTATTTAAATCTTCCAGAAAAACGAGTAATGCAACAGATATTTTTTCAAAATGAAACTGATGCCCTGGAAGCCATACAAGGCAGTCAATCAAAATTGGCTGCATTTGACTTGGTTGTTGAGAAGCGGAAGCTATCAGATGATGATATTGATCTTGGTACAATTGGGGCAGCTGACCTACCAGAAAATGCAAGAGATGAAGTTTTTTCATCAAACAAAATTGGTGTTTTTGGCCCTTTTGAAACAGAATTAGGCTACGTACTATATAATGTAAAAGAGGTAGTTCCAGCAATCTCAAAGACACTTGATGAAGAATATGAGGTAATAAAGAAAGATTTAGGGACTTACCAAGCTGAAGTTTTTTTAGACGAACTGATGAACTTAGCCAATGACCAACTAGCAGAAGGTTACAGTTTAGAAGAGATCACAGATAATACCGATATGAAGATTGGCACCTTATCTATTTATGAAGGTTCAGAAGCACCAATTTTTGCAAACACAAAAACTTTTAGAGAAGCAATTAATTCGGCTAATGACTTAGCATCTGATGTTTTTTTAAATGATGATGGAGGAGTTTTCAGCATTAGATTAGACAGAGAGATACAACCCTTCGTGATGAAATTTCTAGAGGTTAAGGAAAAAGCGAAAGAGCTAGCATTGAAAGAAAAGATTGAGGTAGAACTGAGGAAGAAAGCCGAGGAACTTATATCCCTGACAGATACAGGTGAAAACGAACTTCTTCAGCTAAGTAAACTCAGAAACTATACTATAATAGAAAATCAAACAACTACTCGATTTGATAAGATAGATGCCCTGCCCTCAGTTCCAATTGAGGATCTTTTTAAAACAGAAAATAGTTGGCCTATGGTTTTTTCAGAAGATGATAAAGCGCATCTAGTTGAGCTTAAAAGTAGTTCGACAAAGATATTAACTTCTGAGGAAGAGGCGAAAATTAAAAGAAATATTGAGGATCAACTATCTCAATCTTTAAATGCCGATATTTCAAACACACTAATTAATAGCTTCAGGCAGAATTATGATCTCCTTATTAGCCAAAAAGCAATTGATGCAACAATTGCAAGATTCAAATAGGTTTGAAAATGCTTTTTCCAAGCTGGAATGACTTTATCAAAAAGTTTAAGTCTAAAAAAAATATAGTGGTTTATCATAGGCTAACCGCAGATTTGGAGACAGCCGTTTCGCTTATGATCAAACTTACTGATGCAAAAAAAAATACATTCTTACTTGAGTCTGTTTCAGGAGGTGAAATCAAAGGTAGATACTCGATTATTGGTATGGAACCTGACTTAATTTGGGAATGTAGAGGCAAGAAGAGCCGAATAAAAAGAAAAATTGACAAAAAATTTTCTAAATTTAAAGAATGTAAAAGTCCTCCCCTGAAAGCGCTTAGGAGTGTTATCGCTGAAAGTCAAATCGAGCTACCGAAGGAGCTTCCGCAAATGGCCTCAGGTCTTTTTGGATATTTGGGCTACGATATGATTCGGCTTGTTGAGAAATTACCAAACATAAATCAAGATAGTTTAAATTTACCCGACTCGGTAATGATCCGTCCGCAGATAATAGTAATTATAGATAATGTAAAAGGGGATGTAATTATTGTAACTCCGGTATGGAGCAAAAACTATAGAACTGCTGAGCTCGCTTATAGCTATGCACAGCAAAAAATAAATACAATTATTAAAAAACTTGGGTGCCAAATAAAGACAGACAAGGTGAAAAGAGACAGCCTACCTGAGAATGAAAAACCTCAAAGTAATGTTAGTAAGGATCAATATCTAAAAACAGTAGAAATGGCCAAGCAACATATACTTGAAGGCGAAATATTTCAAGTAGTTGCGAGTCAAAGGTGGTCTCTTTCATTTAACCTACCACCGTTTTCACTTTATCGTGCATTAAGGCGTACGAATCATTCGCCCTATATGTTTTTCTTTAATTTGGGTTCATATCAAGTAGTAGGTGCAAGTCCGGAAATTCTCGTAAAAGTACAAAATAAAAAAGTGACGATTAGGCCAATTGCTGGCACGCGGCCAAGGGGAAAGACTTCTGCTGAGGACAAAGAATTCGAAAATGATCTTCTGAATGACCCTAAAGAGAAAGCTGAACATTTGATGTTGCTAGACCTTGGTCGGAATGATGCGGGTAAAGTATCAAAAATTGGATCAGTAGTACCAACAGAAAAATTTACAATCGAAAAGTACAGTCATGTAATGCATATTGTTTCCAATGTTGAAGGAGAGTTGCGTGATGACCAAGACGCACTTTCTGCTTTACTATCAGGATTACCAGCTGGAACGGTTTCTGGAGCTCCTAAAGTTAGGGCAATGGAGATAATTGATGAACTGGAAACTGAAAAACGAGGTGTATACGGAGGTGGAATTGGGTATTTTGGCGCAAATGGTGAGATGGATATCTGTATTGCACTTCGAACTGGAATAATAAAAAACGAAACACTTTTTGTTCAGGCTGGAGGAGGTATAGTTTTTGACAGTGATCCAGAAAGTGAGTTTTTAGAGACAGTCAACAAATCACAAGCTCTAATTGCAGCGGCCAGAGAGGCAAAAAACTTTGTAAGTATTATAGATTGACATCAACAATACACCGTTAAACTTCCTCTGGTCCCTTTTAAAATATAACGGCGATTGACGCTAAAGCAATAATCCAAAAAATTATTCCAAAAAAACAGCCTTTTGCAAATCTATTTACCGAACTTATTTTCGTGTCCATATCTCTCGTTTCTATTCCTTTATTTTATATCATCTAATTTAATAAGACGGTAATATAAAAGAAGACTATTGCCAATTAATATAATTGAAGTGCATACTCATTCTTTTACTTATTTTAGGCTGAAACATGCTTTTATTGATCGATAACTTTGACTCTTTCACTTATAACCTGGTCCACTGTCTTGGAGAGCTTGGTGAGGAAGTATGCGTCCTTCGAAATGATGAGCTACTAGTTAAAGATGCAATTGATATGAACCCAAAAGCTATCGTGCTCTCTCCTGGGCCTTCGACACCCACTAATGCAGGAATATGTCTTTCTTTAACAAAGGCTGCCGCTTTAAAAAATATTCCTTTAATGGGTGTATGCTTGGGTCACCAGACTATCGGTCAAGCTTTTGGCGGAACCATAGTAAAAGCAAAATCGGTTCTACATGGGAAAACCAGTTTGATCACCCACTCAAAGTCAACACTTTTTGATAAAATTCCTTCACCATTTTTAGCTACAAGATACCACTCCTTGGTTATACGCGAAACTGATCTGCCTAAGTGCTTGAATATTACCGCCAAGGTGGACGATGGGACAATAATGGGTATTGAACACAAAGAAAAACAGATATTCGGGGTACAGTTTCATCCAGAATCGATAGCCTCAGATTATGGATACCAGATTTTTTCAAATTTCTTGTCTAGAATATAGGAGTTTAAATGAGCGAGATCATGAAAAGTATTGTTGCAGAGGCAGTTTTAGGGCCCCTATCAAGTGATAGAGCAATACAAGCATTCAATGAAATCATGTCAGGAAAAGCATTAGAGTCACAGATAGCTGGATTTCTCATAGCTTTAAAAATGAGAGGAGAAACTGTAGAAGAGATATCTGCTGCTGCAAAAGTTATGTTAGACAAATGTAATTCTGTAAATGCACCAAAAGGCACCTTAGACATAGTTGGTACTGGCGGAGATGGTAAAGGAACACTAAACATATCTACTGCAACTGCCCTGGTTGTGGCATCTTGTAATATATATGTAGCTAAACATGGAAACAAGAATATTTCCTCACAATCAGGATCTGCAGACGTCCTAAAAGAACTTGAAGTTAATTTGGAAGTAACGCCTCAAGTCGTCGAACGTTGTATAGAAAAAGCGCACATTGGATTCCTATTCGCACCAGCTCATCACCCTGCAGTAAAACACGTGATGCCCACTCGGCAAGCTTTAGCTACCAGAACTATATTTAATATTCTCGGTCCATTGACAAATCCTGCGAAAATTAAAAACCATCTCGTTGGAGCATATAGCAAGGATTTATTAGTACCTATGGCACGGGTATTAAAAGAATTAGGTTCTCAAAACGCATGGTTAGTTTTTGGAGAAGATGGCACTGACGAAATTTCGATAACTGGTAAAACTCATGTAGTGGAGCTCAAAAAAGGTAAAATTTCATCTTTTGAAATAAATCCTGAGGATGCAGGGTTATCTAGTTGTTCAATACAATCCATTCTTGGAGGCTCGCCTAAGGAGAACGCACTGGCTTTAAAACAATTAATTGCGGGTCAAAAAAGTCCGTATAGAGACGCAGTATTACTCAATGCCGGAGCGGCTCTGATTGTTTCTGGCAAAGTTCAAAGCCTAGCAGATGGAGTCCAAATCGCAGGAAATGCCATCGATAGTGGAGCCACACATGCGACCCTCAAAACTTTAGTAAAAGAAACGCAAACAAAAAATGATTGATATCCTCGAAAAAATTAAAACATATAAGCTGGAAGAAATAAAAAAAATGAAATCTAAGCACACTATTGATGCCTTGGAGGCCAGAGCAGTTGCGCAAACACCTTGCCGAGGCTTTAGGGAAAGATTAAAATTTACTGAAATATCCTCTTATGCAATAATTGGAGAAATTAAAAAAGCCTCTCCCTCGAAAGGAATAATTAGAGACAACTTTAACGTTCAAAAGCTGGCTACTGCCTATGAGCAAGGGGGCGCAAGTTGTCTGTCAGTTTTGACCGACTATCCAAGCTTTAAAGGCAAACCAGAATTTCTCAGTGAGGCACGAAAAGCTTCCACATTACCCATCTTGAGAAAAGATTTCCTTTATGATCCTTATCAAGTAGTGGAGTCTCGGGCAATAGGAGCCGACTGTATTCTGATAATCATGGCATCAGTATCAGATAAACAAGCCGAAGAGTTGGAAACTACGGCCTTTTCTTTAAATATGGATGTTTTGCTAGAGGTTCACAACGAGCTGGAATTGACCAGAGCCATGAAACTTAAATCAAAACTAATTGGTATTAACAATAGAGATTTAAAAACCTTCCAAATTCGTCTGGAGACAACAGAGCGGCTCGCCCCGAGGATTCCATCACAATATATTGTAATTTCTGAGTCTGGTTTGAACACAAAATCGGATCTAATGCGCATGGAAAATGTTAACGTGAAATCATTTTTAATTGGTGAAAGTCTAATGAAAAAAGTGAATGTTAAGAACGCTATTGAGGAACTTCAAAAATAAATGAAAAACAAAGAATTAACACATTTTGATGAAACAGGATCTGCGCACATGGTAGACATAAGTAATAAACCGCAGACTATGAGAGAAGCTACTGCAATGGGTCGAGTGCTTATGCAGGAAACTACTCTAAACCACTTAACCGCATCCACTAATAAAAAAGGCGACGTTCTTAGCATAGCCCGAATTGCTGGTATAATGGCAGCAAAAAAGACTTCCGAATTGATACCACTTTGTCATTCCATTCCTTTAGCAAAAATATCAATAAAATTTTTAATTTTGCAAAATCCAAGTGGTGTAAAAATTGAGGCTAACGCCAGAACTCAATCGCAAACTGGAGTAGAGATGGAAGCACTAACCGCTGTTTCAATATCAAGCTTGACAATTTATGATATGTTGAAATCAGTAGATAAACGGATTCAAATCACCGATATTCACCTTTGTTCTAAAAGTGGAGGTATGTCAGGTAACTTCACAAATAAAAAAGAAAATAATGATTTCTAAAGATAATGCTCTCAAAAAACTTTTAACCTTAGCAGTACCCATGACAGAGGAATGGGTTGATCTTACAGATTGCTATGGCAGAGTTTTAGCACTTAATTTAAACGCTAAGTGTACGCACCCACCTTCTGACGTCTCAGCTATGGACGGCTATGCGATAAATGATTTTGAAAAAATCGCCGGCAATAAACTGCGAGTTGTAGGCGAGTCATCCGCCGGGAAACCTTATGAGGATAAAATTAATGCAGGTGAAGCCGTAAGAATCTTTACGGGAGGCATTTTACCACAAGGGAGTAACTGCGTTATCATTCAAGAAGAAACTGTATTCACCCAATCTGAAGTAATTATTAATGAATCCTACTCAAAACAAAACTTTGTGAGAAAAAAAGGATTTGACTTTTCTCAGGGCGATTTAGTCAAAGCTCCAATATACCTAAACCCGTCAAATATATCACTTTTAGCGGCGATGAATCATGCTGAAATACCAGTTTTCCGTAAACCACGGGTAGCAATAATAGCTACTGGAAATGAACTGGTCGTTCCAGGTAGTGCATTAAGTTTTAACAAAGTAGTTTCATCCAATAGTTATGGCTTAGCAGCCATGCTAGAATCATTTGGTGCTATCCCAACTATGTATCCAATTGCAAAAGATAAACTTAAAGATATTCAAGATAAACTTATAGATGCAGCAAAGAATGATCTTATTTTAACAATAGGAGGAGTTTCTGTTGGAAATTATGACTATGTTAAAGATGCAGCACTTGCTCTCGGATTAAAGATTAAATTCCATAAAGTTGCAATGAGACCCGGTAAACCCTTATTAGCCGGAATTTTGCACGACCGGCCATTTATCGGTTTACCAGGAAACCCGGTATCAGCCCTAATTTGTTGCAAAGTTATGGTACAACCGTTACTCAACAAAATGCTTGGAATAAATGAAAAAAACTCAAATATCAAATTACGAGCCAAATTAACAAAACCGCTACTCCAAAATGGTGCGCGCGAGCATTACATGAGGGCAATTTTAAAACAAGGTAAAGACGAGTTATTTATTTGTCCATTAGAACGGCAGGACAGTTCTCTTTTATCTGAGTTAAGCAAAGCTAATGCACTTATTGTACGTTATCCCTGGGACCCGGCATCAAAAGAAGATGAGTACGTGGACGTTCTACCATTTACCCAAAATATAATTGACAGACAGGAAGAACATCTGTAGAACAAAGAGGAAGAGTTTGGGGGAAAAGTTCATGCTAACAAAAAAACAATTGGCGCTTCTGCAGTATATTGATGAAAAAACAAGAACATATGGAGTATCCCCGTCTTTTGATGAAATGCGGGAAGCATTAAGACTAAAATCCAAATCTGGTATTCATAGATTAATAACAGCGCTAGAAGAACGAGGGTTTATTAGACGATTGCCTCACAGAGCAAGAGCGCTTGAAGTAATAAAGACGGTTCCACAATTTGGTAATTTTGGTATGTCTAAAACTATTGCGAGAGAGCAAAATATATCATCAAAACATGTAAAAAACAAAGAAGAAGAAAACTTACAAATACCACTAATTGGTTTGATTGCTGCAGGCACTCCAATTGAAGCAATTGAAGATAAATCGCAAGAAATAAGTATACCCTTATCAATGGTGGGCTCGGGAAAACACTATGCTCTCCAAGTAAAAGGGGAATCTATGATAAATGCTGGAATTAACCATGACGATATAGTAATAATCAAGGAGCAATCGAAAGCGAACAATGGTGATATTGTGGTAGCTTTGGTTGAAGATCAGGAAGCAACATTAAAAAAAATAAAAATAAGTGGGTCCGTGATAGAACTTGAAGCAGCAAATCCAAGTTTTAAAACCCAAAGCTTTCGGGCAGATGAAATTAAAATTCAGGGGCGACTGGTTGGTTTGCTAAGAACCTATTGAGAATTAAAAAAACAAATATAGAATAGTTATAGAATAAATGAAAACAAATCGTGGAAATTGATCAATTTATTCTTTAACAGATTTCCAAATTTGTTTAAGTAAGATAGCAAATAGCAATTCCTAAATAATTGTGAGATTTCTCCATGAAACAAACGGTAACTCGGTTTGCACCATCCCCTACAGGATCACTTCATATTGGAGGTGCTAGAACTGCATTATTTAACTGGCTATATGCCCGAAATACAGGAGGAAAGTTTCTGATCAGGATTGAAGATACTGATCAGAAACGCTCTACAACAGAAGCAACGGATGAAATTTTTAGGGCTCTTAAGTGGTTAGGAATTTCATGGGATGGAAAACCGGTTAGCCAAAAAGAAAATTTCGAGCGACACCAAGAGGTTGCTAATTACCTATTAGAGAATGGTCTAGCCTATAAGTGTTATTCGACTCAGAAAGAAATCCTCAACTTTCAAGAAGAAGCTAAACAAAAGGGTAATTCGTCTCTTTTTAGATCACCTTGGCGAGACAGAAGTGAACCACTAGCCAAAGATCAGAAATTTGTTATCCGCCTTAGAGCCCCCGAAAGTGGAACTACAGATGTAATAGATAAAATAAAAGGAAAAATATCGTGGAAGAACAATACACTAGACGATTTGGTTTTGCTTCGACAAGATGGGTCTCCAACTTATATGCTCGCCGTAGTCGTGGACGACCACGATATGTCTATTTCGCATGTTATTCGCGGAGACGATCATTTAACAAATACTGCAAGGCAAATTTTAATTTATGACGCTATGAACTGGAAAATACCAGAATTTGCGCACCTTCCCCTAATTCATGGTTCGGATGGTCAGAAAATGTCTAAAAGACACGGAGCAATTAGTGTTGGTGAATATTGGAAAACGGGCTACCCCGCTGAAGCCTTTAACAATTATTTAGCACGTTTAGGTTGGAGCTATGGTGATGAAGAGCTGTTTTCAATATCTCAAGCTATAAAATGGTTTTCGATAGAAGGTATTGGTAAAAGTCCCTCACGTTTTGATATAAAGAAGCTAAATAATATTTCCAAAAATTATATAGCTAGCTTACCTCCTAATAAACTTGTCAAAGAATTACTAACATTCTTATCACACCAGAAAAGTTTAAGTTTAACGAAATTTCAAATTAAGTTACTGAAAATTAGTATTGAGTTAGTCAGGAGAGGCTCGAGGAATTATGATGAACTCATTGAAAATGCTCAATTTATTTTAAAAACTAGACCTGTCCCGGTGGAAGCTAGTTTATTGGAATATTTCGACACCTCGACGGTAAAGCTACTGGATAGATTGACTTTACAGTTACGAAATGTTAGGTGGTCAGCGGAAGAAATTGAAGAAGCCCTTAAGGTATTTATTGAAACGGAGTCGATCAATTACCGGGAGATTGCTCTACCTTTGCGGATTGCGTTGTTAGGAAAAACAAGTTCGCCAAGCATAACAGAAGTGATGTCTTTACTTGGGAAAGATGAAACTTTAGATCGACTGACCGATATGTTATTTGATAAGATAGAATAATTAATACTATTAGTTATGGAAAAGCTTTCTTCGTTTTGGAGACGCATTTTAAATTAGTAATCAATTGAGGTCTTAAGCATGTCCAAAAAACTATCACCTGCTATTTTGACTCTGGGCAATAAAGAGATAGCGCTACCTCTACTAGCCGGATCCATTGGTCCTAAAGTTATGGATATAAGAAGCCTGTATAGTCAGACAGATACGTTTACATTTGATCCGGGTTTTACCTCGACAGCGGCTTGTGAAAGCAAGATCACTTACATAGATGGTGATAAAGGTCAACTTTTGTATCGGGGCTATCCTATTGATCAATTAGCAATTCACTCAAGTTTTATCGAAGTATGTTTTCTGTTATTATACGGAGAGCTTCCAAATTTTAAAGAGCTCGAAGATTTTACAAATAGAGTTTCGCGGCATACTATGTTGCATGAGCAAATGAGGTACTTTTATAGAGGCTTCAGACGCGACGCACATCCAATGTCAATAATCTGCGGCGTTCAAGGTGCAATGTCATCTTTTTATCAAGATAGCACTGATATAAATGATACATGGCAACGTGAAGTGGCTTCTATAAGGATGGTTGCAAAACTGCCTACTATTGTGGCATGGGCTTACAAATACACGGTAGGCCAACCCTTTGTCTATCCAAAAAATGATCTCAATTATGCCGCAAACTTCCTTCAGATGTGTTTTGCAGTTCCCGCTGAATCATATATGCCAGATCCAGTTTTGGTGAGAGCTATGGACCGAATTTTCACTTTACATGCGGATCATGAACAAAATGCTTCTACGTCGACTGTGAGATTAGCTGGATCATCTGGAGCTAATCCATTCGCCTGTATCGCTGCTGGGATAGCATGCTTATGGGGACCAGCTCACGGTGGTGCGAATGAAGCGTGCTTAAGTATGCTCCGTGAAATAGGAAGCGTAGAAAATATACCCAACTACATTCAAAAAGCAAAGGATAAGGATGACCCTTTCAGACTCATGGGGTTTGGACATAGAGTTTATAAAAATTTTGATCCAAGGGCCACGGTTATGAAACAGAGTGCAGACGAAGTATTAGGTCTGATGGGAATAGAAAATAATAAAACACTTCAAGTTGCAAAAGAATTAGAAAAAATAGCTTTAGAAGATGATTATTTCATAGAGAAAAAACTTTATCCCAATGTAGATTTTTATTCTGGAATAATTTTAGATGCAATGGGTTTCCCAACCTCAATGTTTACCCCAATATTTGCGCTTGCAAGAACCGTTGGTTGGATTTCCCAATGGAAAGAAATGATTTCAGACCCCTCAAATAAAATTGGCAGGCCAAGGCAACTGTATACAGGCGTTGAATACCGAGACTACGTTAAATTAAATGAGCGTTAGATTTTAAGTATGAAGCTAAGTGTCTAAGAGCTTCAATACAGAACGAGCGGCTCTTATCTTTGGATCAATTCCCCCTAAACCTAAAAGTTTAAAAGCTTCACCAACTGAAGCTCGTTGCATGTCTATGTGCCGTTTGTTGGTTAATAGTGATATTAAAATCGCTCCTAGGTTTCTATGATTACAACGATTAAATAATAGTTCTGGTACGTCATTTCTCGAAGTAAGAATATTTATTAAAGTTGCACTATTCAATTTTACAAAAGTCCGAAGAATTGTTTCAGTCACAAAAGAAGAACGAAAAGCAACTACCATAGGAGCTCCCATACGAGCTACCTCCAGTGACACAGTGCCCGACGTGGCCACTGCTGCCAAAGATGTACTAAATAAAATTTTCTTAGTTTTTTCAAAATCATATCCGTCTTCTTGTTCTTTAATATGAATAATAGAAAAACCTAACTTATTGATATATTGACTCACGAGATTTGACACGTGCTGAGTTGAAGGAATAATATAAATTAAATTTGGATATTTAAGCTCAATTAGTCTCATCATTTTTATATAAATGGGCATCATTCGCCTAATTTCGCTTTTTCTTGATCCTGGTAGTATTGAAACGATTGGAGTATCTCTATCGATATTGAGAGAGCTTCTAAATAACCGTATCTCTTGATTACTAGGCAACTCTTCTGCGATAATAGGATGTCCTACAAAGTCACATGTCATTCCCGCTAATCTCATGTATTCAGGCTCAAATGGAAGCAGTGCTAAAACATGGTCAACATACTTAGCCATCTTCTTTGCACGTCCTGCCCTCCAAGCCCAAACACTTGGTGCAACATAATGGACTGTTCTGGCTTTTGGCCAAGACCTTTTAACTTTTTTTGAGATCTTAAGAGAAAAATCAGGGCTATCAATAGTAATAATAAGATCAGGCTTCCATGATAAAGCATAATTACTTATTTTTTTGATAAGTCTCAAAGCCGTATAAAGTTTCGGAATCACCTCAACGAACCCCATCACTGACAGGTCATCAAATTCACATAAATTTACTAATCCTCGGGATTTCAAAAGCGGACCACCAAGCCCCTGAAAAATAATGTTTTTCTTGGGTGATGTCTCTTCTAATATCCCGTCAATTAAATAAGCCCCAAGCTTATCAGCAGATGCTTCTGCGGCTATGATGAGTATTTTTGTTTCAAGTCCATGATTCATTTTTTTGACCATATAAATATACCCAATTTTTCTGCTAATTTTACTGTTTGACCTTTATCCAAAATGATGACTTTATTTGATTGTAATGTTATTCCATTTAACCCTGCATCTTTTACCATGCGCACCGTCTTTTGACCAATGACTGGTGTGTCAATGAACGGATTCTGTCCAATCTTTGGCCTTTTATAAAGCACGCCACCTTGCCAGAAATGATTTTTGTTCTTTTTTAAATTACCCAAAAACTCAAGCATTAGATCAGTTCCAAGTATGCTTTCGACGGCCAAACAAAGTCCGTTAGAAATTACAAGACTTTGTCCTAAATCTGCATTAGAAATCTTTCGAAATATCTTCTCAGCTTTAAAGGAATCGGTGATATTCACGTCAGATGGAACTATATTGGTTAACACAGATTCAGAACAAAACGAGTCAGGAATTAATTCACTTAAACTTACAGGCTCTAAGTCTTGGCTTTTGAAGAGCATTAAAACTTCATTAAATAGGGCTTCGTCACTTTCATGCATCTTCTCAATTAGTGGAGCCAACATCTTCCAAGACTTACAACAAACTAAGCTCATGTCTAGTATAGGCCGCCTAATGTAACCACAAAAAGCGATTGATTTATAACGATGTCTTTTCAAATTTTGAAATAGATCATGGATTTTCTCAAATTGTGCGTGTATCGTGGGGTAATGATTTAAAACTTGTGATGGCACACCATCGAATTGAATTATACCAAAATCAATATTCGCTGTCTCAACACTTTTTACCACTTCAAGTGGAAGATCACCATCACCTACTATAATAGCTAATTTATCGATGGCGGACCTAATCTTATTCATTTGGACTCACTAGTTATTTTTTTGTTGTAAGAAAAGACCTTTTTGTTTCCGCTAAAATAAAACTTATAATTTGGGACTCATACTCGTTTGCTACTCCAGTTTCCAAAAAATCTTTAGCCTGTTGTTTGAAATTTTTATTACTGTTAAACATTTGGTTATAAAATTTTTTTAACTGAATCAAAGTTTCATTGGATACTCCTCTACGTCTTAAACCAATTAGGTTTAAGCCAGATAATTTTGGCCGTTCTCCCGCAACAGTTGTGAAAGGGATTACGTCACTCGTAATCATGGCTAAAGCTCCTATCATAGAACCTTCACCGATGCGACAGAATTGGTGAATACCTGCGAGTCCCCCAATATTAACGTTATCTCCAATCGTGACGTGACCAGCTATTGCGGAATTATTGGCAACAACTACTGAGTTCCCTAGACAGCAATCGTGACCCACATGACTACCAAGCATAAAAAGACAATCATCTCCAATTTTAGTAAGCCCTCCTCCATTTGAAGTTCCGGGATTAATAGATACACTTTCACGGATCTTATTTCGTGCCCCTATGATTAATTGAGTATTTTCTCCATTATATTTTAGGTCTTGGGGTTGATGCCCAATTGATGCAAACGGCCATATGACGGTATCGTCACCAACCCTAGTTTCACCAGCGATTACAACATGGCTTAGAAGCCTTACTGAACGCCCTAAATGCACGCCTGATCCAACTACGCAAAAAGGACCAATGTGACAATTTTCTCCGATTACAGCACCTGTTTCAATGATAGCCGTATCATGCACAAAATAGTTTCCAATCATTCCCATCCGTATCCGACCTTTTAATCTGGTTTTACCATCATCGCTGTAAATTCTGACTCCGCCACGATCTCATTTGAAACTAATGCGGTTCCACGAAATCTCCATACATTTCTTCTATTTTGTATAACTTCAACTTTAAGGCTCAACGTATCACCAGGTCTAACAAGTTTTCGAAACTTTGTATTATTCATCGACATAAAATAAACTAAGAGATCTTCATCAGCTTGGTTGATCGTTTTAACAACCAAAACTGCCGCTGTTTGCGCCAAGGCTTCAACTATCAAAACCCCCGGCATTATTGGTTCTTTCGGGAAATGTCCTGGAAAAAATGGCTCATTAATAGTAACATTTTTTATTCCAATTGCACTTTTACCTAAAGTAATTCCTTTTACAAAATCGATAAGAAGAAATGGATATCTATGAGGAATTAATCTTTTTATCTCCTCTATATCAATCACTTCAAGTTTATTCATATCGTCATCTTTATCATTCATTAATGCCTCTCATCATTCTTCAGATAGTATTTGGTACAACATTTGAGGGTTTTCTTTAAATTTTTTATTTAAAACATTAATTATTCTTTCTGTGACATCTATTTTTTGATCATAAATCAACCCACTGTTTTTTGAGTCTAGAACAATAGAGGCATCATACTGTTTCATTGCGTCTCGTATGATCGGAATGACTACTTGAACAAATTTTTTTCTCCAATTCATGAACTCTCTCTGCAATTTCTTATCCTTATCGGTTCGCAATTTTCTCATTGTTTCTACTTTTAAGTCAAACTCATCAGCTAAGATTTGAAAGTCCTCAATATTTAAGAGAGGCCTTTGTTTCGTCAACTCCATTTCTTCTGTAATAAACTCTTGCTCAATTTTTCTGGCCTCAAGAACTAATTTCGACTGTCTTTCTTCAAAAATACGTAACAGTTCGACGCCAGGCAGTGAACTTTTAAACAAATCATCCTGAGACAAAATTAAAATGGAACTTTTGACCTTGTCTTTGTTGCCTATTAAACTCTCATTGGCCTGAACAAATACTGAAGAGGAGACTATTAGTACTAAAATTATAAGACCCATGCCCTTCATTAACCAACATACTCCTAAAATCGAGTTGCAAGATTTAAGCTAAATTTTTCAGTAATATCTACGCCATCAATGTAATCAATAGGGTTAGACCAGTTAAATTGTAGGGGTCCAATGGGAGTAG
>MDTA01134983.1_pt1 | contig 23240 bp, 16 predicted proteins | sample 811151 | NCBI WGS metagenome assembly MDTA01 (sample SAMN05326648, study PRJNA326480) | marine metagenome | isolation source: seawater | place: Indian Ocean: South | collected 2010
ATTCTTGCGTCGAACGCCCAATCGTTAGATTCACTTAACGCGCCTGTCTTACAAACTGTGGAATATCGCAAAACGGGGGTGCTCCTTTCTATAGAGCCCATAGTCCAAGCTGGGGGACTGGTTGACCTAGCAATTCAGCAAGAGCTCAGCGAACAACAAACTACGGGTGCTTTGGGTTCTCCCGTCATCCTGCAGAGATCTTTAAGCACGGCATTATCAATCAAGGACGGTGGGTCGATATTATTAGGCGGGTTGATTTCTGACAACCAAGTTGATGGCAGGACAGGAATTCCAGTCGTTTCTAAGGTCCCATTGTTAGGAAAGTTGTTTTCAGTAGATTCAAAATCTAGTGGTCGTACAGAGCTCTTAATGTTGGTGAGTACATTTGTTTTAAATAATAACGACGCCGCTGTTGATGTAACAAGGAGCATGAAGGACAGATTTCTTAAAGAAAAAGAAGATTAAGTAATGGTTGAAAAAAAGGACCCGCTTTGGGTAAGTCCCAGTGTTTCATGAGAAGGATGGCAGGTAAATCAAAAAAAAAAGAGAAAAAAGGGCGAAAAAGTAGATATTTTATGTTGCTTCGAGCACGAGCGATGTTTTATATTACACTTTCTGATCACCATGGGGTCAGGCAATGCCGATCTTGTGACTACACTTAAGATCGGATACGAATATAATTTAAGGAGGTTCATGCATGAATTTTAAGAAAAATGCACTCAAGACAGCGATTGCGGCGGCTGGAGTAGCCGGCTCATCATTGTCGATGGCAGGAACATGGGCGCCAGCAGCGGCTCCTGTTTTCGCCACAGAAATATTTGGTCCGAATAATACGGCCCAGCTTCAAGTAGGCAACGCGGTTTACACTACGGGAACAGCCATTGCAAACGGAAGCCAAAACATTGTTTACACATTGACTGGCGCGACTTGGGGCGGTAATGGATTAACCTCCGCTTCTGTTGTCTACACTAACTCTGCTACTGCTGCATCGGGTGGTAAGACTAACGCCATGACCTTTGCGTTGGTTGACGGTGGAGCAAACACAGACTCGACTGCAGAATTCAGGGTTACTACTGCTGGTACCACTACTGGTGGAGCTATAGCCGGTGACAACATCACTCTGGTTTACAACATAGCTGGCGTGACATCGTTAGGTACCGCGACAACGACGGGTGGACCGACGTTGGCGTTCGAGATCAAAGATACAGTTGGTAAAGTTGATACAACTGGCGCAGCCACCGCTATTGCAGCATCTGCAAACGGTACAGGTATCACCTCTACGGCTTCTACTACTGGTGCTTCTAAAATAGACGTTACCAACGGAACTAGCATCTTCACAACACCTGTTGGTGCAGGCGGAGGAACTCTCGCATTCGACGCTGGTTCATTCACTATCACTGACCTCAATGGTGCTGCAAACGGTGTCCAGGTTGATGGAACTGTTCCATGGCAAGCGGGTGTAAACGACGCCGCCGTGACAGCTACCACTGTAACGATTACTGGAGACTTCACTGCTTCTCTTGGTGTTGATACTGACGCCGACGGCAACACAGCCGAGGGTGAAGGTGTAACACTTTCAGGATGTGTGACTGCTAATGCAACCACTTTGACCGCAGACACAGCGACATTCTCATTGTCCACTGGACAGACTGTTGCAGCGGTTAACACTGCATGTGACGTGACGATTAACGTTGACGGCACGACGGTTATTCCAGAATTCACACCGGCTCTTACTGTAGCCGTTGATTACGCTACTGCGACGTTAACCGACGATAGTTTGAGTGCAAACCTTGCACCTCTCACTAAGGACGGAAGCACTGCCGCGGCTAATTTGCTACTTAATCCGGATGGAGCTTACGATAACTTCATTCGTGTCAGCAACACCGGGTCTGTTGCAGGAGCTGTGTTCGCTACTCTCTATAATGACTCTGGAGACGCAGTGACCTTTACATTAATAGATAGCCTTGCAGGCAACGGATCATCAGATCTTATTTCTGTAGACACGCTTTACTCAAGCGCTCAAGCTGCAGATGCAACATTTGATGTCGGAACTGGCAAGTTGAGAGGATCCTTTACTGGTGAGTTCGCCGGTATCAGTGTCCAGAATATCTCTACCTCAACTGACGGAACAACGTTTTTCACCTTCTAAGGTAATGAACGTTAAGTTAGACGAAAAAGGCGACTTCGGTCGCCTTTTTTTTGTTTGGAAACACACTTATCTGCTTTAGGTTTTATTAAATTGGCTGAGTTTTTGACTATTCAAGAGACGTTAAAAGCTGCGAAATCGGCACTCAAGCGAAAGGATTTCGATAAAGCCAGGTACTTATTCGAGGCAATCCTTCGTTCAGATCCAAAGAATCAAGTGGCTAAGAAAAAGTTAAAGTTTCTCAAAAGAAAGATTGAGGAAACACCATCTTCTATCTCTCAAAGCGTAAGCCCTTTGGACCCTACAAAATCTATTGAACTAGCCATGAGTCTTTTTTCTCAGCAAAAGTTTTCCGATGCCGAGGCCTTATGCCGAGACGCGTTGAAGACCTCTGATTCAGTATTGTTGCTCAATATTCTTGGAATGACGCTTCACAAACAGGGTAACTTTTCTGAGGCGGCAGAAACATTTAGAAAAGCCATAAAAACTCAGCCAAACTATGCGGATTCATACAGCAATCTGGGTCATACATATGAATCCCTTGGAGAATATGAGAAAGGTATAAAAATTTGTAAAGATGCCATTCAGCTTGACCCAAAGCTTGCAAGCGCTCACAACAATCTTGGCATTAATGAAAGGGGTTTGGGGCTTCCAAGGTCAGCGATAGAGAGCTTCAGCAAAGCAATTTCGATTAATCCCAAGTTTATAGAGGCTCACAACAATCTTGGGAACGTTTACGGAGACACTGGATCATTGGACATCGCTCTCGAATGCTACGAAAAAACAATCAGTTTAGACTCTTTATTTGTAATAGCGTGGACTAATTACCTATATACATTAAATCAGGTTAATAGTAGTTCGCCGGAAAAAAAACTGGAGGCTGCGAAGCGCTATGGAGGCATAGTGTCCAAAGTAGCGGTCAAAAAGTTCTGCCACGAGCCGGGGTTGAAGCCAACTAAGTTGAGAGTAGGCCTAGTTTCAGGAGATTTTCGTAATCATCCCGTGGGTTATTTCGTTGAGGGGTTCGCATCGCAAATCGACAAAGAACGAATAGAATTTTTTGCTTACTCGGCTAATCCCGTCGAGGATTCTTTAACCTTTCGACTTAAAAAGACTTTCTCGGGTTGGCGAAATTGCTTTGGAGTCGAAGACTATCTTCTTGCCAAAATGATTTATGAAGATAGAATACATGTTCTCTTCGATCTTTCTGGACACACTCAATTCAACAGACTCCCGGCGTTTGCTTGGAGACCTGCCCCCGTTCAAGTCACTTGGGGTGGATATTTTGCTACCACTGGAGTTTCAGAGATGGATTATATTCTTGGTGATCCGCTTGTAACTCCTGAAAGGGAGGAGCATCACTTTGTAGAGAGCGTTTGGCGATTACCAGGCCATTATTTCTGCTTCAGTGTCCCCGAATTTGATGTGCCGGTAAATAAATTGCCTGCTCTATCCGAGAGAAGAATAACCTTTGGAAGTTTTAATAACTTGATAAAGCTGAACGATCGCGTTTACGAAACTTGGAGTAGAATTTTGAGAAGCGTCCCCAACTCGAGATTATTTCTTAAAACAAAAGCCCTTGCATCTTTAGAAGAAAGGGAAAGCGTAACACGTCGGTTTGTATCTTTCAGTGTAGGGGCAGACCAATTGATTTTGGAGGGACCATCTTCGCGACAGGAATTGCTTGCAGCTTACAACAGGGTAGACATATCTTTGGATCCATTCCCATACCCTGGAGGCGCCACGAGTGCAGAGTCTCTTTGGATGGGCGTTCCCGTTTTAACGCTTAAAGGAAGAAATTTTCTCTCTCATGTTGGGGAGTCGGTTGTTTACTCTGCTGGTTACAAAGAATGGATTGCTGGTGACATAGAGCAATATGTCGATCTGGCTATTCGTCACGGATCAGATATTGATGGCTTGTCGAGATTGCGACAGGAGATGAGAGCCAGAGTTTTACGTTCTTCTCTTTTTGACACGCGGTCGTTTGCGAGAGATTTTGAGAGCGCGGTCAGAGAAATGCATCAGCGTTGGAGAGCAGACAAATCAAATTTTGGATCCGGATAGACATTTAATTTCTTTTTTACTAGCCCTTGGCTGGCTTAAGGACTTTCAGTCCAATTCAACTTAAAGGTATACTTCTCCGCGAAGTATCAAGCCATGGTTATTCAAACAAAATCTGTGGCGAGCTAAACTAGGGGTACGAGGATTGGAGAAAAATTCTATTTTGGTCGCAGGGGGCGCAGGGTTTTTAGGGTCTCATTTGATCGATAGATTGATTCGTTCGGACAAAAAGATTCTTTGTGTTGACAATTTGAAGACGGGTGATGAAAAAAATATTGCCCATTTAATTGAAGACGACCGGTTCAAGTTTGTTTTTCATGACATTGGGGAGCCGTTGCCATCTTCTGGACCTGACCAGATTTATAACCTAGCTTGTCCAGCTAGTCCTGTCCACTACCAAGTGGATGCGATCTCTACAATAAAATCCTCTGTCATAGGTGCCATAAATCTCTTGGAGTTGGCAAAAAAATCTGGCGCGAAAATTCTTCAGGCAAGCACAAGCGAGGTTTATGGTGATCCTTTAGAGCACCCTCAGGCTGAGGAATACTGGGGGAATGTCAATCCAGTCGGACCTCGTGCATGCTATGACGAGGGGAAACGGTGCGCTGAAACGTTATTTGTTGAATATCATCGACAGTATGGTTTGGATATTCGTATTAGTCGTATTTTTAACACCTACGGACCGCGGATGAGCCCGAGCGACGGTAGGGTAGTAAGCAACTTCATAACGCAAGCCCTGCGTGGCGATCCGATTACAATATTCGGTGACGGTAAGCAAACCCGCTCGTTTTGTTATGTTGATGACCTAGTCAGCGGATTGATAGCGATGATGGAGCAGGATATAGATTTAGGCCCAATAAACTTGGGAAACCCCACTGAGATTTCGATTTTGGAGTTAGCTGAAACCATCCTCAAGTTGACTAACTCCAAAAGCGTTATTGAGCTCAAACCGTTACCAGAAAATGATCCCGCTCGGCGGAAGCCTTCGATCGAAAAAGCTAAGGATGTTTTGCATTGGGAACCAAGTGTCTCGTTGGATGATGGTTTGGCGGAGACAATTAAGTACTTTAAGAAGCGACTTAGCTTTTAGTGATTTGCTAGTTCAGGATTTTAAGCATGAGAAAAGTTACCTGTCCCGTCTGTAAAAACTTTATGGCGCAAGAATTTTTCAATCCAGGGCCTCAGCCTCTTGCCACATTGGGTTGGCCAGAAACTTCTGAAAACGCAAAAAATATGGATAGATTTGCAATGGACTATGTCCAATGCCCAGAATGCACGCATGTTTGGAATGCGTCATTTTCCTATGATTCAATTCCCTATCAGACCAACCCAAGCAGAATGTTTAATCAGGGTTATATTTGGCAAGGATTTCTTCAAGAAGTGCGTCATAAGCTAGTTTCAAAACTAGAAAAAAATCCTGTGATAATTGAGATCGGATGCGGGGAAGGGCACTTCTTGAGAGGAATTTCAGACACCTTGGCAGGGCAGGGTCGTTTTCTAGGATTTGACCCTGATGTCAGCGGAGAGTCTGGTTTAGGCATTGAGTTTCAAGCCAGACTGTTTGATCCTTTTTTAGATGTTATCGAGTATGAACCTGATCTTATAATTATGAGGCATGTTCTGGAGCATCTGGTCGAACCAAAAGAGTTCATCTCAAGCTTATCGTGGGCTGCGAATTCAATAAAGAAAGAAACGATACTCTACGTCGAAGTTCCTTGCATAGATCGTGTGCTGGAGACTGACCGTCTCTCAGATTTTTTCTATGAGCATCCTTCCCATTTTACCTCTCGGTCTTTTAATAGACTTTTGAGTCCACATACTAGTCACGCCAAGGTTTCCTTTGGTTACGGAAGGGAAGTTATTTACTCAGTTTTGTCTCTAGGACCTTCTGTTGAAGCGTCGGAACAGGCCGTTTGGACAAAAAAATTCTTCAAAAGGACCAAGTCCAGCATAGCCACCGTGAAATCTCAGTTGAAGGCCGTTATTGCTTCGGGAAAGAAAATTGCAGTATGGGGCGGGACAGGTAAAGCCGCCGCGTTTATAAATCACTACCAGCTTGAACTTGCTGATTTCCCCCTGGTGGTAGACTCAGATAAAACAAAAGTTGGTACGTTCGTAGCGGGAACAGGTCAACTCATAGAGTATAGAGATGTTTTACTTTCTCAAAAGGTCGACGTTGTAATAATCCCTTCACAATGGCGAGCCAGAGACATTTGCGCGGAAATGGCTCAAGAGAACATTCGAGTTCCTGAGATACTTATCGAACATCAGGGCCGTTTAATAAATTTCAACTCTGATATCCATCCTTACTGAGCGACATTATGGTATTCTCCGGTTTAGAGAAAGTTCGTAGAGCCAGTTGCATTCTTCGTTGCTCTTTTATCTAGAACTTACCAATAAGTGGGCCCACTTATCATGTTGAAGGATTTTTGGGATGTTAACGGAATTAAAAATCAGCTTGGACGATAGGGATCAGCGTTTCCTTGATATCACAAAATTTTCAGCGCAGGTTTTTAAAAGAGAATACGACGATGCGCTCAGAAGCCTGATTCCAATTGCCGCCTCTGCCACTTTTGATCACTTACTCGGGGAAGAAAACTCGATTAGAAAGCTTACGTCATTATTCGCCTCGGGCATAACTGCTTTAATTTGTGATCCTCAATTTCATCCTTCAGAGTTGAATTTTAGAAATTTAGTTTCATTGCGTGGAGTTTTTCGCAGAATATTTCAAGCTAGTCACTATCAAGATATGTCTCATTTCCACGGCTTGTTGGGCGATCTTCAAGGTAAAACAGCTGTAATCAGGCCAGAGAATCTGACCAAATCCTTTTTTATTATCACGCTTAATACAATGGAGCCGCACCACTTCACACGAATAGAGAAAATGGAGGAGGACGTTCAGACAATTATTTGGCTAAGTTTACTGGACAACAGGGATCTTTTCCTAGATCGAGAGCAGGAGAGTCTCGACAGACTCATCCTTATGCTCGATCTCATAAGGGTAACAAGTTTTCGTAGTACATTAGAGGTTAGACTAGCGGCTAAGGTATGGTTTCAATGCACGTATTGGGACAACCAAAAAAAGCATGATGTAAAAGCGTTCATTAATCGTTGTCTTCTTGAGACAGCAAAAATGCATAACTATTTTCCTGATTCGGTATTCAAAAAGTTTAAACCGAAAAACGAGAGAAGAGTTGTATTAGTGATACTAGAGCAATGGAACAAATCCCACTCGATGTATCGTTGCTACTCTAAGAGTTTTCATGCTTTATCGGATCAGTTCAAATTAGTTGCTTTGGGATCGGAAGAAAATACTCATCCTGAGGCTACGACGATGTTTGAAGAGGTAATTAGACATCCAAACGATATTTCTTTCCCTCGGATTAAAGAAACTGTAGAGAGAATACTTCACTTGCAGCCAGACGTCATTTTTTACTCCAGTGTGGGAATGTGCGCCACTAGTTTGCAATTGGCGCAATTTAGACTGGCTCCCGTTCAAATGATGACAGGCGGACATCCAGCCTCATCGTATTCGAAGGAGATGGATTATTTTGTTCTCGACCCGGAGTTTATACCGAATCCGTCAAGCGTGAGTGAAAAACTCATCGCAGCGGAAAATGGCACTTTAGGTTCATGGAGACGGCTTATTGATTGGGCGCCCCCTAAGAAATCCCCAGAGGGCAGTGAAAATAGACGAATGCGCATAGTGGTAAACAGCTTGTGCCAGAAAATAACGCCCCGTTTTTTAAAAACATGCCAGGAGATTGAAAAAAAGAGTGAGAGGGCGACTACCTTCTCTTTCTTAACTGGGGCTGACGCTGCAAATAAACAATTGTTAGAAAAAGTACTAAAGAGCTATCTAGAAGATTTTGTAGTGCATCGCTTACTCCCCTACGAGAAGTATCTAACAATTCTTTCAGATAATGATTTACAACTTGTGCCCTTCCCATTTGGAAACACAAATGGATTTATCGATGCAATGATTTGTGGATTGCCAACATTATGTCTAGTGGGTGAAGGGTTAGAGTCGGTCATCGATTCCGCTATGTCTAGGAAGATGTCTCTTCCTGAGCGTTGCAGAGCTAAAAACCAAGAGGAATATGTTTTTTCGGCCACAAGGCTCATAGAGAACGACCAAGAGAGAGAAGCAATTGCTAAAAATATCAAAGAAACTGATTTAGAGAAGGTTCTTTTTTTTGACATTGATAGGTCTGAAAAGGACTTTCCATCTTTAGTTCATGCTATTTTACAAAATCACGAGAAGTTAAAAGATTTTAAGCAGCGGGTGATATCCATGGCAGACATATTGGAAGCTAGCTATCAATGATCCCGCTTTTTATAATTACGTCTCCTCGACTTCGCTTCATAGTGGAAAAGAATGGATAAAAAACTGAACGAACCCATTAACAAGCTTTCCTTCGAAGATGTTTTAAAATTCAGCTCGGACGTTTACCAAAAGAAATATGAGAACGCGACGCTACGACTGATAAATATTCTACAGTTTGTGCAAAGAGACAAGTTTGCGATTTTGTTTGGAGAATCGAACGCAACGGAGAACTCCAAAAGACTCGTTGCGATTCTGACAGGGGGAATAGATGCTTTATTATCTGACCCTGATTTCCACTTAAATGAAACTGGTTTTCGTTCGCTGATATCTGTGAAAGGCGCTATTCGTAAAATCTACGATGCGTCCGCGATAAGAGACACCTCGCACTTTCAGGTGCTTCTAAGTGATTGGACCGAAAAACAAGCGAAGTTGACTCCTCAGAATACTTTCAAATTACTGCTAGTCTCAACTATCGATAGCGTCGAAGACAAAGTTTTAGATTTGATAGAAAGTATGGATTCCGAGATGCAGTTATCGATTTGGATAAGTCTTTTAGATAACAAAACTCTTTTCTCTGAAAAAGCTCAGTTGAATTTGAACAGAATACTCTCTGGCATTGAAAAAATCCGACCCACCCCGTTTAAAAACCAGATAGAAGTATTGATGGCTGCTAGGGTCTGGTTCTACTGCAGCTTTTGGGACAATCCAGATAAGCACCGTGTTAAAAAGTTAATAAACGCGGCATTTACATTGACCGCAAGAGAGCAAAATTTTTATCCGAAGCATGATTTCTCCGAACATGAAAAAAGTAGAGGAAGAAAAATCAAGATGATTATTGTCCTCGAGGCATGGACGTATGGGCACTCGATGTATCGTTCCTATTCATCTACCTTCCAAGATTTATCAGAAAAGTTTGAAATTATTGCCTTAGGCGCCTCGTCAAGAACAGATGAAAAAGCGTTGGAAATCTTTGATGAGGTAATTCTGCATGGTCCGCAGAATTCGTTTGAAGACACAAAAAAACTGGTGGATAAAATTCAAAAGATTGGCCCAGATATTATGCTATTTTCGAGTCTCGGTATGTGTGCTATGGCGATCCAGTTGTCGCAGCTTCGGTTTGCGCCCCTCCAAATTATGTTAGCTGGGCACCCCGCTTCCTCTTTCTCTCATAATGTTGACTATATGTTATTAGAGGAAGGGTTTTTGCCCTCAGAGCATTGTGTCACAGAAAAAATTGGAGTTTTGGGGCCGCGGACCTCGATTAGCTTTGCGAGACCCCCTGTATCTGCCTTCGTTGTTAATGCTCAAAAAAGCTGTCTTAAAGAGAATAAAAAAACTAGAGTGGTTTGCAATAGCATGGCACAAAAAATAACTCCCGCGTTTATAAACCTTTGTCAAGAAATACAGCGAGGGGCTCGCAAGGAAATAGAATTCCACTTCCTCATTGGAGCTGATATTTTTACTCAGCGCGGACTCCAAGAAATACTGGATTCTAAATTGGATGATGCAGTCGTTTATTCACATATGAAATACGGAGAATATTCAAAAATCATCGCCCAGTCCGATCTGCAACTTACCCCATTTCCTTTTGGGAATACTAATAGTTTTGTTGATGCAATGTTGGTAGCTGTACCAACTATTTGCTTAGGCGGAGATGAGATTTTCTCAGTTATAGATATGGCTATGTCAAAAAAGATGGGGCTTCCCGATATCTGTAGAGCCGAGACTAAAACAGCCTATGTTAAAGCTGCGATAGAGCTTATTGAGAACGATGAGAAGAGAGAAGCTATAGCAAGACATATTCAAGGTGCTGATCTCGATGAGATTTTATTCTTTGACATCTCAAATATTGAGAATAATTTCTCTAATGTGATCAGCAAAGTATACGATGGTCATCAAGAATTTCAAAAACACTCGGATAGAACAGTGAAACTTTACTAGTTAAAAAAAGGAAAGCGGCTTGGCAATATATGTAACGAGACCTTTCGTACCCAAACGAACTAAGGTCAATAGTTATCTAGACACGGTTTTTAAAAATCGTCAACTTAGCAACAACGGTCCATTGGTTCGTGAATTAACGTCTAGATTAGAGGAGTACTTAAATGTAAAGAATTTAATTTTAGTGGCCAATGGCACACTGGCTCTTCATATAGCAATTAAGCTTTTCAAGTTAAAAGGGCAAGTCATCACAACGCCTTTTAGTTTTCCAGCAACTTCTAGCGCCTTGGTTTGGGAGGGGTGTGAACCAGTTTATGTCGATATTAATCGCGACAGTTTTAATATAGATTTAAGTGAAAAAGACCTTCAGATAGGTGCTAGCGCAATCCTGGCCACACATGTTTTTGGCAACCCCTGTAATGTCAACGAAATAAATAGGCTATGTCTAGAGCACAGTATTCCAGCGATTTTCGATGCAGCACATTGTTTTGGGGTCACTATGGATGGAAAGAGCATTCTTAGCTCAGGGAACGCAAGCGTGTTGAGCTTTCACGCGACCAAAATATTTCACACTGTTGAGGGCGGAGCGCTGATAATAAACGATAGTGAGTTATACGAAGAGGCGAAACGGATCGTGAATTTCGGTTTTAACGAAAGAGGTAGTCCGCAAAATCTGGGTATTAACGCTAAAATGAATGAGGTAGAGGCTGCTTTTGGTCTTGCCAACTTAGATGAAATCGATGAGATAATGGGAGCGTATGCGAAGCGTTACAACGTTTATGATGAGCACATCAGCGAGCTGTTTCTTCGGCAGGAAATTGCATCCAATTGCTCTCACAACCATAGTTATTTTCCTATTGTTTGCCCAGATGAAAAAATCAGAGAAAGAGTATTAGATTGTCTGGCTGCAAATGAAATTTATCCTAGACGATATTTTTCTCCATCTTTGGATACGGTTGAGATCTTTAACTCTTCTGAGAATTGTCCCGTAAGCCAGGATCTTTCTGATAGGATACTCTGTCTACCGATATACTATGATCTGCCAATTAAGACCGTCTTGAAAATTTCTAAATTGATAAATTCAACCGTTTAAAGAAAAATCTCGGCGAACTGCGTTGCTATCTAATAGATCTCCCTCGAGGTAGAATCAAGATCTGATCTGGATAGCACCTAGCTAAAATTGGAGGTCAACGAGTGGAAATTAGGAATCGAAATAAATTTCTAGGAATCGATGATTATGATGATAGAGGCAATGTAAAAACGGGTTTGTTTCTTCAATTCGCACTAGTATATTTCTCTAGATTTCTTCTTTACGGGCCTATTTCCCTCCTCGCAGGCCGAGGACTTCGTTATGATGTCTCTTTTTTAACAGATGTATCACCAGCTCTGATGATTGCCTCGATTCCCACTACAGTTATGCTTTTTTTGCTGATGGTGAGGCGATCTGTGACAAGAGGAAGGGTTATTGAAAACCTGTTTAAAAATGGAAAGATGATTATGCTTGGTTCAGGAATCCTACAGATAATTCTAGTTGTTTATGATAATTTTCTGTTCTCAAACCCTTCAAAGCTTTCGAACATTCTCTTGGCGGGTCTCTTTTTCAATCTCTTAATGGTCTTTCTGGTATGGAAATCGGAAAGGATCAATTTAGTATTTAGGAAAATCAAAAATTAGCCCAACAAATTCAAATAGATTTGGAGTCAAATCAAATTATCGGGACGCTGCTGCTAAATGTTTTTAGGAATAATGCAACCATATTTTTTGCCATATATCGGATACTTTCAGCTTCTGAACAAGTGCGATGAGTTCGTCATATACGACGACATTGAGTACACAAAGCGTGGCTGGATAAATAGAAACTATTTTTTACAAAACAAAAAACCCACTCTATTCACCGTTCCGCTAAAAAAAGATCGAGACACTTTGAAGATAAAGGAGCGTGTCTTGGCTGATAACTACGATCCAAAGTCTCTTCTCAGACGATTTGACGGTGCTTACCGAAAAAGTTCCCAGTTCCAAGCGGTTTATCCTATCCTAGAAAAAATCTGCTTGCACGAAGAGAAAAATCTCTTTGGGTTTATTCATTTTTCTTTGATTCAAATTATGAATTACTTGGATATCGAGACGCCGATCCATCTTTCGTCCGAAATTGATGTTGATCGTGAGCTTAAATCAGAGCTTAGAGTGCTAGACATTTGCCAGAAACTCGACGCTTCGTCCTATATAAACCCGATTGGCGGGGTTGATCTTTACAATCCGGAAGAATTCAAAAAAAATGGAATGGCCCTTTATTTTTTGAAACCTAGGTTAACAAGTTACAGTCAGTTTGATGCGACATTTGTGGAGAGATTATCAATAATCGACGTGCTAATGTTTAATTCTAAAGGGGACGTCAAAAATATGCTTGTAAAAGATTTTGGCCTTCTTAAAGCATAGTTTAGTTCAAATCTTCTCAGGAGAATTTATAAAGTGATCCACTAAAATAGTTTCATGAAGAACAATCATTTCAAAGCCCGTAGAAATTTACACCAATCATTAATCTATCTCGTTTTCCATTGTAAATTGCAGAGTGCTGCCTAGTAGCGGGTACTATGACTATCATGCCTTCACTAGGAAGAATGTCGTGACAAGGGTTATAGAGTTTTAAAACACCTGGTTCACTGCAATCTTGATCCCCTACCGAAACGTAGTAAACAAGACTATATTTTTGTTTCCATAGATCCATTAAGTTGTCTTGATTCTTCGCATGATTGTGGGGTTTCGATCCACCTCCAGCTCTTAGAATATTAAAGAACGAGTCATACACATAAACCTCGGATTTGACTGCATCGCTCATGAGACCAATCAAGTCTGACGATACGGTTTTTATGATTCTGCTTGTATCTTCAAACAATCGAAAATTAGGTGAGCAGCTGCCATTTCCGTATCTGGCGTCTATGGTGTTATCCAGCTTCCTTGAGTTCATCTCGTACAACTTATCTACAAGTTCTGTTTCAACAGTTCGTCTAAGAACTAGTGGTTGACCACCAATGTCACGTGACACTCTTCCCTGCGTTAATCTTGACTTGAGCACCAGTAATCGCAGCTCGTTGAGGCGCAAATTAGAATCAAATTTAAAAGCTTTTCTAAAACAATATAGTGCCGAATCAACATCGCCTTTTTCATGCATGAGGCACCCTAGCAAACTGTGAGCTTCGGCAAAGTCAGATTTCAATGCAATTGCTTGCCTACAGCTTGCCTCGGCCTCATCGAGTCTGCCAAGCTCTTGGAGCGTGGCACCCAAGTTGCTGTGCGCCTTGGCATAGTCGTGTTTCAGAGCTATCGCTTGCCTGAAGCTAGCCTCGGCTTCATCGAGTCTGCCAAGCTCCTGCAGCGCGGCACCCAAGTTGCTGTGAGCCTCGGCATAGTCATGTTTCAGGGCTATCGCTTGCTTATAGCTCTCAGCCGCCCTGTCTATTACTCCCAGTTCGTTTAGTGTGTTACCCAAGTTGTAGTGTGCTTCGGCATAGTCACGTTTTAAGGCTATCGCTTGCCTGCAGCTTGCTTCCGCTTCATCAATTCTGCCTAATTTTTTAAGCGTGACACCCAAGTTGTTATGCGCTTCGGCATCGCTAGGTGATAATGCAACTGCCATTTGGTGAGCGTTTAAAGCTTCAGAGTTCCTGCCTGATATCCCTAGTGTGGCACCTAGCACTTTCCAAGCAAATTGATGTTTGGGAAATTCTCGAGTGATTGACATCGCAAGATTTTCAGCCTCATTTAATCTCCCGTTTTGATAGTGTTCGGAGAGATTTTTTAATTGTTTCTCAATTATGTTTGTGGAATTTCTGTTTTGCGATTGGGTTATGGATGAAAATTTTTCCTCAAAGGAATTTAATTTTGCTGTGGCCAACCCTTGTTGCTTTGCCTTTTGAAGAACTTGCTTGGCGGTTTCAAACTGTTTTGCTTTGATAAGTGCGTCAATGTAACTCAACCAGAACTGTTCTACCTTCGGATTAGCGTCGAGGGCATTTTTAAAAAATGGTAACCCCTCTGTAATTTTATTAATCGATACTGCCAATAGACCCAAGTTATGGTTAGCGTCTGGATGTGTAGGATGAGAATGCAGGATAGATCGATACATGCTTTCAGCTTCCTGAACCTTGCCTTTTTTATGTGCGGCAATTCCTTTCTGTAATGCTTGGTCGATAGTTAGTTCCATAGAACGCTGTCAATTATTTCGCTACCTTGCTTCTAAGTTCCTGCTTTAACCGATTGTTCTAAGGTTAAAGCATTTGTTCCTACGGCTTAGTATTGTATAAATTTTTTCTCGGTTGGGATAGCTTGGTTGCCTCGCGTTTAAATCTCTTTGTGTTTTTTAAGTATCAGCGTATCAAATATCTTGTTATTGAGCCTTACTATCAGAGTTGATCGAAAAAAGTCTCAGAATCCCAAACAGGAAAAAAATTGGGCATTACTCATTAAGTAACTGCTGAGGTCAAACTTCGAGGGCATCGGAATGGCACTTAAGTCTGTAAGCCAAATTTTAATTTTCAGAATTTCTAATTGAATAAGAGAGAAAATTGACAATTTTTCAGTCGGTTAACCATCTTCTCTCTTAAGATGAAGTTCTAATGTCGATATTTCGGGTTTCACCTTTTATAATCACGGAGTCCATCTAAGTTTGTTTCGCCAAGCAGTAAAAAACTCTCAAGGATCAAAAAGTATGTCTGAAAGTCAGATGGAAATGAGTCAAGAGAACCAGTTACGATTATTAGACGTAACCAAGTTTTCTGGGCATGTCTATAGAAGGGAATACAATCTTGCTCTGCGTAAACTGATAGATATTATCTATGTTGCGGTTGGGAAAGTGTCGTTCAGCGGATCTTTTTATGAAGAGGAGCGTGATCGAAGAGAAGCTATGAATAAGAATTCAGAATACAGTGATCGATTACTTTCAATTCTAACCTCTGGCGTTACCGCTTTAATAAGTGATCCAAAATTTGAAATAGATGAGACTAACTTCCGAAATTTTATTTCCCTTAGAGGCGCTCTTCGGAGGATATTCCTTGCAAGCTCTTATCAAAATATGCAGCATTTTCATGGGATCTTGGGTGACCTTAGCGGCAATCTCTCTTCGATTCGGCCAAAGAATCTGACTAAATCGTTTATCATTCTTACACTCAACACTTTAGATAAAAATTACCTTGCCCGAATCGAGCAGATGCAAGAGGATGTTCAAGCATTAGTGTGGCTAAGCTTTTTGGATGTCAATAATCTGTTTCTTGATTCGGAGCAAAGAAACCTTGATAGCCTAATTGAAATAGGGAAAAAGATTCGACCAACAGCATTTACGATGCCTATAGAGATTTCTGTAGCTGCTCGGGTCTGGTTCCACTGCACCTATTGGAATAATCCAAAAAAACATCAGGTGAAGAAATTTATAAATCAGTGTCTAAATAAAACTGCAATAGCTCAACGGTATTATCCAAGCCAATTAAAAAACTTGGATAAAGTGAGCAGAGATAAAAAAGTTTTACTGGTTGTGCTTGAGCTATGGCATAGTAAACATGCGATGTACAGATGTTACTCCAAGGGCCTAGAAGCCTTGTCAAACGAATTTAGGTTAGTCGCCCTTGGAACAGAGCAACAAACATTGGATGAAAACGTTACGATGTTTGATGAAGTAATTCGTTTTGATGCGAACCTTGAATTTTCAGACGTCCGAAAAGCAATTATGAAAATTACTGATTTAGCCCCGGATGCTATTTTTTATCCAAGCGTAGGAATGAGTCCTGTCGCTGTCCAGTTAGCCCAGTTAAGACTTGCGCCAGTTCAAATGATGTCTGGGGGGCATCCAGCTTCGTCCTTCTCCACTGAGATGGACTATTTTCTTATGGAAGAGGACTTTATGCCTTCGATAGAAACCGTGTCTGAAAAATTAGTAAAGGTAAAAAGTCGAACTTTTTTTTCTTGGAAACGCCTTATCTCTAAAGAAGCGCTAGATGAAATGAATAAAGAATCCGAAAAGCGACGCTCGTCGAAAATCCAGGTGGTAGTAAATAGCTCTCTGCAAAAAATAACGCCGGAGTTTATCGATACTTGCAAGGAGATTGAGAGGAAGTCTTCTCGAAATATAACATTCTCTTTTCTCATAGGAGCTGACCTTTTCAATCGAAGAAGACTCGAAGATATTCTTAAACAAAAACTTGAAAGCCCGATTGTATACAGTGATCTGCCCTATGATGATTATTTGCGAGTTATAGCAAACAGTGATCTTCAGCTGACACCTTTTCCGTTTGGCAATACAAATGGTTTTTGTGATGCGATGGTCGTTGGTGTGCCAACCTTGTGTTTAATCGGAGAGAGTCCGGAATCTCTAATTGACTCAGCGATGTCTAAGAAAATGGGTCTTCCACCGATCTGTCGTGCAGAAAGTAGAGAAATTTATATTGATTCAGCGGTGAGACTGATTGATGAACCCCAGGAAAGGAGGAATATAGAATCCTTCATCAAGAGCGTTGATTTGGATGATATTTTATTCTTTGAGCTTGGCGATGATTTCTCAAAACTAGTCAGTCACCTTATTGAAAAGCACCATCTCTTTAAATCCTCCTCTGACAGGATAATATCTTTTGAACCCCATTAATGAAAAAATTTGGCTAAAAAAAATTCTGCCCGGTTCAAGCCGCTATAGCTCGCTTTCGCCGTTTATTTGCTCAATGAAATGAGAAAACGGCCTGATATAAGCATAGATAATATTAGCGTGAGAGATGCAGTTCTTTTTGCTTCTGAAGTCTACGAGAGAAAATTTGAGGAAGCTACCATCAGGTTAGGAAACATTCTTCAATCTGCTACTCAACAGGCGTTCGCTCCAGGCGACTTAAAAGAAGTCAGCTCGACTAAGTTATCCTCCCGGATAAGAGCTATTTTAGTAGGAGCAATAGATGCATTGATAAGTGACCCACAGTTTTCGTTGAATGAAGGTGGTATCCGCATGATGATCTGCTTAAAATCGGCCCTTAAAGAGATATACGCATCCTCTTCCCATATCGACACCACACACTTTCAGGTTCTACTCAGCGATATCGATGGCTCGGAGGCGCGAGTGCGACCAGAGAATTTTATTAAACTACTCTTAGTCGCTTCGATTGATACCCTAGACGAGCAACTTTTAAAAATGATCGAGGGAATGAAGGAAGACATTCAATTTTTGCTGTGGTTAAGTTTTCTTGATAACAAAACTGTTTTCGATGAGAGGGCGAAAAATAAAGTAGATCGGTTGATATCAGGAATCGATCAGATCAGGCCAACTGCTTTTAAAAATCAGATTGAGGTTTTCATGGCTGCGAGAGTTTGGTTTGTCTCCACTTTTTGGGACAATTCAAATAAGCATAAAGTGAAAAGACTCATTAATGGTGCTTTTGAGCTTACTGCGGAAGAGCAAAGATTCTATCCTGTCAACGCGGGTAATTTCCTCAAGAAAAAAAAACAAGACAAACTTGTGCTCATTCTTGTGCTTGAAGCTTGGACGGTCTCTCACTCTATGTATCGCTCATACGCGCGTCTATTTAGCTCTTTATCCAAATATTACACAGTTATTGCCGTGGGCGAGAAGTCTCGAGTGAATAAAAAGGCAACCGAGATGTTTGACGAACTTATCCTTCACGGCCCGCGAGCTTCTTTTCAGGACACGAAAAAGCTGATCAAGAAAATAGCAGATAAAAATCCTGATGTGATGTTATTTTCGAGCTTAGGGATGGATGCAACGGCGATTCAGTTAGCTAACTTGCGATTGGCGCCAGTGCAGATGATGTTGGCGGGCCACCCCGATTCGTCTTTCTCAGAAAAAATGGGATATTTATTAGTAGAGGATGGCTTTTTACCGTCTAAGGAATATGTCAGCGAGGAATTAGTCGTTATGAGAAGGGGATCGACCATTAGTTTTTTAAAACCTGATAAAAAACTCGCGAATATCATATTTAGCAAACCCAGAGACAGAATCAAAATCGTTTGCAATAGCCTGTATCAAAAGATAACACCTGAATTCATAAAGGTTTGTGTTGAAATAGAACAAAGAAGCTTGAAACCATTGGAGTTTCATTTTGTTATCGGGGCAGATCTATTTACTCAAGAAGCTTTGATGAAGTTATTGAAACAGAAAATGAAAGATGTGAATGTTTATCATATTCTTCCTTACACCGAGTATTCTGAAATAATTTCGCAGTGTCATCTGCAACTCACGCCTTTTCCTTTTGGAAACACTAACAGTTTTGTCGATGCCATGATGTTGGGCATCCCAACAATCTGTTTGGTAGGAGATGAGCTTTGTTCGGCCATAGACCCAGCGATGTCCAGAAAAATGGGGCTCCCAGAAATATGTCGAGCAAAGACCTTGGAGGAGTATGTTACTTCAGCCCTAAAACTGATCGAGGACGATTCGGCTAGAGAGGTTATTTCAGAACAACTGCTAAATACAGATTTGGATGAAGTGCTTTTCTTTGATATTTCACAGGGCTCCGATGATTTTGCCGAACTTATTAGGGAGACTTATAACGCACACCAGGCTTGGGATAGGCACCTCGCGGACGGTTTAGAACAGACTTAAAATTACAAAACATAAATTTAAAATATCAATCAACAAAGTGCACAGAAAATCGAATATGTAATGAAACGCTGAAAAATCTTACTCTCTTATTCTGTCAGTCACTCGCATAGCATGAAAATGCTGGAGCACAAGTCAGGATATATTTTTCCTAGCTCGTAACATCCCCGTAGGTATTCGGGTGAAATGATGTCAGTCTTCATGAGTTGGTCCCACTGGAAATTAGCTAGAGCTTTAAAAAATATGCCCTCCGATAATATTGGTCTCATGTTGCTTAAAACGACATCCCTGTAGAGCGTGTCTAACGAGTACGTGATCCGGTGTCCGTGTTCACGCTCTCCAGTTGTCACGGCGGCCTGATGACTTATAAGTCCCATTCGTACGGCAATTTGCCTAGAGGGAGCATTCGCATTAGGAACTACAAGAAACAGCCGCCCTTCCGGCTTTAACCAATCAGATTTTATCTTCTTCAAAGCTTCAACGGGGTCATCTAAGTGCTCTAAAACGTGGGTTAGTATGATGTTTTCATATTTCTTTGTTGTCGTAAGATCTTCGATCCTCGAAACAGTCACGCGGATTCTTTCCCCATGTCTTTGCAAAGCCTCGCCCGCTGCCTCAGAGGAGGCCTCTACACAATCTACAGTTTTAAACTTGGTTAAGAGGTGTTTTGTGAAAGCTCCCTCGAAACTACCTAATTCGAGTACTTCTCCCTGGTTAAAGTGCGGAGCAAAAGACTCAAATATGAATGGATGCATGACATCAACGTCGAACCCATAAAAATACAAGCGATCTTGGTTATTTTCCTTTTCAGAGTTATAGTCTCTCTCCACTTTTTTACTCCACTCTTATTAGCTTGGATTTTTGAAACCTATGTGAATAATGTTTTAAGTTACATGAATATTTTCCAGTTAAGGCAAAAGGATACCTTTGCATTATAGAGCTCATCTCTGCGTAATTGATTCTAGATGAGTTTCCAACCATGAGAGCGAAAAAACCTTAGCGCAGCTTTTATAAATAAAAAAATATGAAACAATCCCTTCGTTATTGTGTGTCCGCCAGAGTGAAAAATCAACATTGAGGGTAGCCAATAAACCTTCCCTTCCGATTGTATTCTCAAGGACAGATCGAAATCTTCGAAGTAAAGAAAAAATCTTTCGTCAAAGCCTTCAATATTTTTTAAATGCTGTAATCTACAAAGCATAAAACAACCGCTTGTTAGGAGGATCTTTTCTGGTTTTTGCTTTTCGTAAAGCTGGTGACACTCATAATCAGACAAAAATCCAGCAAATAAATTTGTCTTTCCACGGAGCCCTCGCAGTAAGAGAGAGAGCAAAGTTGGGTAGGCTTTAGCTAGATAGAGGTTCTTACCCTCTCTATCTTCTCCTTTTGGACCAACGATTGAACAATCAACATTTGCTCTGAGAAATTTGAGTCCTTCTGCAATCGCAAAGGCCTCAAGTTCGACATCGGGATTCAATATCAAGTGAAAATTATCATCGCTTTCTGAAATTGCGATATTGTGTGCTCGGGCAAAACCTATATTTTCCTCATTTTTTATAAATTTAGGTGTGATTCCCTCGTTAGCTAATTTAATTTCTATTTCTCGAGTTAAAAGTTTTTCTGTTGCCGAATTATTTATAATGTAGATCGTGCATTTCTGTAACAAACCCATGCGTTTCGCGTTTTTAACGGCAGTGATTGTCGAGTTAATAGTTGTATTGAATTGATTTAGAGGTGTGTCGAAGTAAAGTATACCAATGCTCAATGAATTTGGATTTCTCAATTTTTTCCCGATTATTGCTTTTTTTGATTATAACTCCGCTAGCAAAAATTTATTATATAGTTAAAAAACTAGAGGTCTACCTGCTTTGATACGAGAACCTATCTCTGGAAATTTTGCATCGTGGGGGCTGGATGTTCGCTTATGAATAAATCTATTTTTTATTTTTGACCAGTGGTCGCCAATAATTCTGAACATAGCGCTCTATTTAGTCTCTAATAAAAGAATTAAAAAAACGTCGTGGGGAAAAAACTAGAGGGCTATTCACACGATTTTTTTATCTCGGTCTAGAATCGTTGATGGATCTGCTTTATTCTCACCGTCAGACGGCTAAAGGCTCTTATGATTCTCTTGATGGGATCTAGAGGCACCGCTTTAATATGTTTCGATCCTTCCTCCTTCGTTTTTTCTCCCATGTGATGTTGCAAACAAGTTTGACGAGGCTATGACGAGGCTATGACGAGGCTGTGACGAGCGTGACTTAATTTAATTAAGAGAGCTTTAATTAAGAACTGTCTTGTTGTACTAAAAGTAAAAAAAAAAGTAATATAAATTATGGCTATCACTATGACGCATCATTATATCCTTTCTCATGTGCTGGCCGAGCAACGTATAGAGAAGGGAAGTATAAATTCAATCTGTGAGATTGGGGAACAGAACTGGTTTTATTTTAAAAATCCTCAGGTAGACGAAGAATTTTCCAAGATCATCGCAGATAGGGCATCTAATGCTTCCGAGAGATCGGATTGGGAACGGAGATATGAAGGCTTTGGCACCACACAAGAAAACAGGTGGTGGAGTTTCAACGTTGCAAGACTTTACTATGAGATGATGTTTGGGCCCTACCGATACAAGGCACTTGATATGCATGGATCTCCCGAAAGCACGTTTGTCGATCTGAATAAAGAGTATTCTTGTGAGCAGGAGTTTGATTTGGTAACTAATCTAGGCACAACTGAGCATATCTTCAATCAAGCCGCGGTTTTTAAGACGATTCACGATTTGACGGCAGAAAACGGTGTGATGTTTCATGGCCTCCCTCATCAAGGGCAATACGACCACGGATTCTTCAATTACCATCCAACATTCTTTTTTGATTTAGCTGCGGCTAATGATTACCAGATTGTTTTTTTCGGTTTGCTCAATATTTCGATCAGGGAACAAAGAGAACACCATCACGTGGAAGCTCTTCAAGACGAAACCACTTATCGTCGATTAGTTGAGCAGAATAAAATTGAGCCGCAAGCTGCTTTTAAAGTATTTTTAAGAAAAACCAAGAACTCAAGTTTTGTCATGCCGCAACAAGGAGTATATGGGGAGAACCCTGACGAGGAGAAATCAAGGTTTTGGCATAAGTACAGCATAAATACAAAAAAATAGAGCCTCACATCTCATGAATCTGGCTCGGAAATGACCATTCGGGCACCTTCCGTCACTTTTGATGCTCTATCATAGTTTAGCAGTATCCACATAAGTCTCCCTTAGGTTTATCAAACTAGACGAGTTTGTATGAAGTTAGGGGAACTGGTAACAGAAAAGTGTTAGAGAGCGTAAAAATTTACACCAATGATTCTTCAAATCTTCCGTAAGAAATGCCTATTACTCCCAGATTATGATTCGCATCTGGATGCGATGGTTGGGTATTTAATATAGCTCGGTAAAGTTGCTCTGCCTCTTGGAGTTTACCCTCTTTATGAGCTGCGATTCCTTGCTGCAGCGCTTGTTCGACAGTTAATTCCACTTCATGTCTTCCAATTAAGTTTTTCTCAAGCTTAAACGTCTATACCCAATTCTATTTCTCTGAGGCCCCTTTGCGTCCCTATTCCTAGAACATGTAAACCAACCTTATATCGATACACATGTACGTTTCACCTTTTTCTGCGCTAAAATAAAATGAATTTAAACAGAGAATTAGTGGCGCCCTGAGCAGGAGTCGAACCTGCGACCCCCCGCTTAGGAGGCGGATGCTCTATCCAACTGAGCTACCAGGGCGTATTCACAGTTTAACAGACTTCTATGCGTTTCGATCAAACATAGCCTCACCCCAATGAAAGCAATTTCGTATTTCTTTTAGCATTTGCATCGGTTGTCCTTATCTCTCGCGCTCACTAAATCGGATGGATAAACCAGCAAACATATCAAATTCTTTAGTGTGTACCCACTGTCATATTTCAAAGTGTAATCCAACATCAATTCGAGCCACTCCAAGCACTTCCTTCAATTCAGAAATCTCGCTAAAAGCTCTGATGAGAATTAGCTCTCAGCGATTAGTTATCTTGTGGTGTAGATGTGCTCTAAGAGTTTTTCCCGTCGATAAAGATTACGTAAGATGCGGGAGCCTGCTCTATAAACGGGGCCTGTCAAGCCTTCAATTTTAGAACTAATTTCGACTTTCTTACCCGAG